>WOR8_10000637_pt1 | contig 42632 bp, 35 predicted proteins | sample DeeMarSeWOR38_10_FD_19890 | JGI IMG/M metagenome (IMG submission 19890)
CCCTACCGGAATCGATTGGTTCTTCTTATTCTTAGTGATGTAGCCAGGGAAAGTCACCAATCCATTATGGAGGTCAACGTCTTTCCACTTCAACCCGAGGATTTCGCCTTTCCTCCGGCCGGTGGCCAAGCCGAACTGAATGATCAGAACCGCACGTTCATTCTGATCGGCGTTGAGGGTATCAAGTAGCTTGGTCATTTCGTCGTAGGATAATGGTCTGGTGACGGTGTTGTCGTGGAGTTCAAGTTCGATAAAGTCTCCAGGATTTTCACCTCTGTACAACTTTTGATCCTTCGCATAATTGAACAACCTCTTGACCAATACCAGAACTTGTTTGAGCGTTGCCGGAGCATAGCCTGACCCCTGGTGGCTTCCTTTCATTGATCCATTTTCGATCATCCTGTCCAATACCTTCTGGACGTGTCTCGGAGTGATTCGATTCATTTTCAGTGGGCCGATGACGGATTCAATATGGTGGATCCACCTGGAAAGATCGGCCTTCCAGGTTCGCTTATTGGTCTTAGCCCATTGGATATAATCAGCCCACACAACCGACAGTTTAGGTGCCTTTCGGACTCCCAGTGTTTCCCCTTTGATCTTATCTGTCTGAAACTTCGCTTCAACACTCCGAGCGAGGGTAAGGGATTTGACTTGCTTTGAGAGGTATCGGCCATCTTCCAATTGAACCCTGACCTTATAAGTATCAAGGGGTAACCGACAGGATTGACAAACACGGGTTTTGAGTTTATACGTCTTCTTACACTTTTTACAGATGAGATTGACTGACATGACAGATACCCCTTCTTTTGAAAAAGAGTCCGTTTTTGAAGCACTTGGTGAGCCTGAAAGCCTATTTGACAGAGGTTCTTGGAGTCCTTATAGAGTCCGATTTATGTCTTGTCAAGAGGTATTATCGGAAGGAGTAGCGACAAGTCTAAATTATTATTTATACATAATATCATGTATTTAGAGAAACTGCCCCCGTAGCTCAGTGGATAGAGCAATGGATTCCTAATCCATGTGCCGCAAGTTCGATTCTTGCCGGGGGTACCACCATTAAAAAAAACACTTAACTTAAAGCCCGCTATCTGATACAGATAAGCTAGATGAATTGCCTGACCAGAAATATCGGCAGCCCGAGTTGCCTTTTAATTTTCAAAAAGCAAACTGATCCACATTTGATACAGACATACTCCCAAAGGAGACAGCGTGATGAAAGATCTGATCAGTTACATTGCACGGGCACTGGTTGATTTCCCGGATGAGGTGGAAGTTGGCGAAGTTGAGGGCAGGCACACCACGGTGTTGGAACTCAGGGTGGCCAAAAAAGATATGGGGAAGATTATCGGCCGACAGGGTAGAACGGCCCAGGCCATCCGAACTATTTTAAGTGCCGCGTCAGGCAAGACCGGCAAACGTCATGTGCTTGAAATTATCGAATAATGTCGCCCGTCGTTTAGCACGGTTCCTATCCTGCTGAATCCCATGGGGTTAGGCATTGATTTTGTTCACGTCACACCTTAAGGTTGCCCGAGGAGAATTCGTCAGTACCTGAAAAGGATCCATTTTCAGAGCAACCGGCCGTTTTGGCTCCAAAGTGGCCGATCAAACGGCAATCCACCCGTTCATACTAAAATAAAAAAAAGCAATAAAATTAGATGGTTTTCTGATTTAGGCTTGACATCTGGGTCTGATTCGGGATATAGGGGACAGGTTCGGATAATCTAAACCAAAAGGAGCGTGATGAAGCAAAAATATCATATTCGGAAGGATGTCAAGGCAAAAACACTCCTCATCCAGGAATTTGCCGTTTTAGCAGCCGACGCCGGCAAGCAAAAATATGTGGATATTCAGGACGATGACTATTCGCTGCTCTGCGAACAAAGTTATAATGCCAAGGATGTCAAAAGCGCCACCTCAACGGGGAAGGATGACTTGATTCTGCTGTTGCGCAACCGGCATTTTTTTCCCATCGAGACTTACATGGATAAGATCGCCGATGTTGTCATGGGGATGTATACCGCCAAAGGCGAACAGTACGAAGATCTTGTGTTCGATGACAAAGCGGTTCTGGTGGGCAGTCTGAATGAACAAGAAACGGTCACTGAAATCAAAGATGAAAAAGGAAAAAATACGGCTCAGAACGCAGACACCCTCATCGAAGAGGATACCCCAAAAAACTGAAGCGGGATTTATCCTAACTTTCTGATTAAAAAATGAAAAAGGGCGTTGCCGATCTGCTTCGGCCATGCCCTTTTCGAGTTTTCAGCCGCGCCAGTGCCATATGATCAGACTACCGTGACATTAATGGCCCGCGGACCCTTCTGCCCTTCTTCTATTTCAAATGTAACCCGGTCACCTTCGTTCAGGGTTTTGAATCCGGGTGCATTGATTCCTGAATGGTGAACAAATACGTCGGGTCCCTCATCCTGTTCGATAAATCCGTAACCCTTGCGCTCGTTAAACCATTTGACAATACCATTGGCCATCGGGGAACCTCCTTGGTTTTAGATTTTCACGGTTCCAAACTGCAGGTTGCCAACTGTGACAAATGGATCTTTCCCTCAGAGCGAAACCGAACCGTCTGCGATATGACGGTGCTACCCATATCCTCGATCCATCAAGGACCGGTTTTCATGCCACCGCCAGGTTGCATGAATTCAAAAAAGTGATGAACTCAAATCTACTTTTTTAGTGTTTAAATGAACCTTTTTGATATGATTATTAACTATAAAATTTCTCCACAGGCTGAATCACTGATCGGGAATTTCAGCCAGTTGGCAATTCATCAATAACATGCTATGGGCAAGGGGATTGACATTCGGATTCGATGGGTCAGTCAAAAAAGAATCGACTGCAATGCGGCTTTCTCTCATGCTATCAGAATACACCGACGGGTTTTCGATTTAGCTAAATAACGATTGGCTATTTTGAACGTTAATCTCATTATATTCCTTATCTAACCCGGATGCAAGCAAAAATTAGCCGCCGCGAATGCCGCTGAGTCAACGACCACCCGCAAAGCGGTTGGTTTGATTTCCGGCCAGAGGCCGGAAATCCAAAAGCACGTGTGTGCTTTAATCGTTGCGGTTGTAGTTCGCCTGGGGCGGATTTGAAAACAACCCCATAAGGCCCGGGGTCTGTGAATGTCAGATTTTCGTTAAGAAATTCCATAATTTGTGGTATATTAGGTTGTTACGGTAGGCCTGTCAATTCAGCTCAAGGAGAATGGAATGGAGTACAACTGGCAGTTCAGCCAGAAAAGCCAATGCAGTCAGGACGATAAACGCGAATGTCTAGGGTTGGTGTCCGAGCTTATAGCACTGTCAAAGGTGGCCAGACGCAATGGCTTGCTTTCATTGGTGCCCTATGCGGAAAAAAACTCCTCATTTCTCCTGCGCAAAGGACTTCAGTTAGTGGTCGACGGTGTCAATCCTCAGGTCACCCGCGATGTGTTGGAGTCCTATATTCTATCCGGCGACTACAATGGCAAGGAACTTCTGGAGCGCTGCATTATACTAGAAGGCGTTGCCGCCATTCAGAAGGGTATGCACCCCAAGGTCGCCAAGGAGTTTTTACTCTCCTTTTTAGGGGAGGAAAGTTACAGCGTTTTCGAAGAAGAATATGAGGATGGGGAAAAAGATTCGCTGGAAACATATTTGCAAAGGCTTGAAGACAGGGCGGCCTCATCCGACCTGGAATCACGTTTGGACAACATCATCTTAAAATTGAACAATGATGAAATAGAAAAATTTCTAATGGAAATCAATACGGGTGATCTGGCCAAAGCCATAAAAGGTCTCGGTGGTCAGGCCCAAATAAGGCTGTTTAATAACCTTTCCCGGAAAGCTGCCAATGCCTTAAAGGATGTAATTGAGGAACTGGATCCCATGGAAGAGGCAGAAATGAAGGAGGCCCGGGACATCGCCCTGGATATTCTAGCGGATCTGGATCTCGATCTGGATTCCTGACATACGGATTGACTTACTAATCTAAAATAGCAAAAGGAGGGGGGCGTGCCAAACTTACACCGTTTTATCTTTGCGCCCGATAAGGTCCGCTGGCTCCGGCCAATAGCGCTGTTTGCAATCGTGGTCTTGCTCACGAATGTTGCCCGGGCCGCCGATGAGCCTCAAACAGACCGGACCGAAAACGAGCCCATCCAAATTGTAGCCGATGAGCTGATTTCTTACAACGATGAAAAGTACGCCGAATTTGTCGGCAACGTAAAGGTCACCCAGGGGGATTTTACGATCAACGCTGACAAGTTAATCATTCATTATGAGGGCGAGTTGCTGGAAAACGAAAAAAAAAGCAGCAATGAAGAGGTATTGAAAAAGATCATTGCGGTCGGCAACGTAAAAATTGACTCTGAGCAGTATCACGCCGAAGCCGATAAGGCCGAGTATGACAAGGCCGCCAAAACGGTAGTCTTAAGCGGAGAAAACGCCAGGGTCGTCAGTGGCAAAAACTCCATCACCGGGTCTAAAATTACATTGAATCAGAACAGCGGTCAGGTAAAGGTCGAAAGCAGCGGAACCAAACGCATCAAGGCTGAATTTTTTACCAAAGATAAAACGTCCGATGTTTTCAAGTTTGAGAAATCTGAGGAATGATCATCCGGATGCGGGAATTTTTCAGGTGAGCATTTAGTTTTTGGTGTCCAGTGTTTGGTGTTTGGCCTGGCGTGTTCAGCGTTGCCTGATGCGGATGAATTGAAACGCGCACCCTTTCTCATCAAACCAACCACCAAACACTAAATACTAAATAACCAATTACAGTTTTTTGCGCAGCCGCTTCAAGCGCTCCAATTTCTCCTTCTGGAGCAATAGTTCGATCCATTCCCGAAACAGGGGCACGAGCTTTCCAGACCGGCTGTCAGGCTGTTCTTCCATTTTTTGCCGGGCATGCGCTAACGCAGCAGATAGATCCTCGCGCTGGGGTTCGACTTGCACAAGATGCTGATAAATCTCAACCGCCTTGGCCCAATGTCCCTGACCGGCGTAGACTTTAGCCATTGTCTCGGTGTAAATATGGACATCCGGGTTCATTTTTTTATTCCGGTGGATTTTGGGGTTTTAAAATAATTTCATCCTTGCCGATCATCCCCAGCTCTTGCCTGGCAATACTCTCAATGTAAACCGGGTCATGCTTTAGGCGATCAATTTCAATACTGATGGCTTGATTCTCCCGGGTTAACTGCCTGTTTTGGTCAACCAGCCGATCATGTTCTCTTTTTAGAAATCTCAGATCTGCCAGTCCATGCTCGCTGACGATGATGAAAAAGAACAGTGCCAGCAGCAACAGAGCTGAAACCCATAATAGAATATTTTGATTTTTAGTCATTTTGAGCGGATGCCTTTCCGGACTTCAGTCAGCACAACATGCAATTCCGGGCTTTTCAGGATATAAGATGCCCCCCCGTAAGCACAGAGGCCGATGGCAATACATCCGAATACGCCTCCGAATAGACCGGGCAAAGTTTGATAGCGGGCAGGTATAATTTTCAGCATGGTCGCCCAGACAGCAGCGCCCATCACAATTGAGCATATCAGGGTTCTGCCAAAAGACCGGATGATGCTTTTCCAGCCCAGTGCGCCCAGCTTATTTCTTAAAGCCCGCATCAGAAGTCCCAGATTCAAAATAGAGGCCAGCGACGTTGCCAGGGCAAGTCCGCCGTGATCAAGCGGCTGCATTAACACCACTCCCAGGATAGCGTTGGCAAGTATTGAAATGCCGGCCATTTTTACCGGCGTGCGGGTATCCTGCATCGCAAAAAAGGTCGCGGCCACGATTCGAACAGCTGAAAATGCCCCTAGACCTAAAGAATAATATAAAAGTGCCTGGGCAGTCAACCGGGTTGCCTGGGCATCGAATTGTCCCCGCTGGAACAACAAGGCGACGATCGGCTCCCTTAAAACGATAAGGCCCACCATCGCAGGAATCGAAATGAAGAATACGAGCTTCAGCGCATGGGCGAAGGTATCCTTCAGGGCATCAAAATCCTCTGCTGCCGCTTGCCGGGAAAGGCTGGGCAAAACCGCCGTTGCCGCGGCAATCGCAAATACGCCCAATGGAAACTGGACGAGGCGATCGGCAAAATACAGGTAGGTGACACTGCCTTGCGCCAACAACGATCCCAGAATGGTGCCGATGACGATGTTTATCTGATAAACGGCACCGCCCAGGATTACCGGAGGAATCAGGGTCCCAACCTGTTTGAGCCCGGGGTGGAGAAATTGGGCCTTCTCCCAGAATCGAAATCCTTTCCGGATCAGCACCGGCAGCTGAAGTGCCAGTTGAAGGACGCCGCCGATCAGAACCCCGACAGCCAATCCGAGGGCCGGAACCGACAGGGACGGGGATATGAACAGCACTGATCCGATAATCGAGATATTGAGCAATGCCGGCGCCAGGGCCGGAGCTGCGAAATGGTCCAGGACGTTGAGTATGCCCATGCATAGCGCGACCAGGCCAACAAAAAATATATAGGGTAGCATGAGTCGGGTGAGGCTTAGCGTCAGGGCATACTTATCTTCAATAAACCCGGGTGCCACCAACTTCACGATCCAGGGCGCAAGGAAAATGCCGACCATGGTAACCAGCAGCAAAATTACACTTAACAACCTGAACGCTGAGCGCGCCAGGTGAAAAGCCTCGGGCTGACCCCGGCGGACGATATATTGGGTAAACACCGGAATAAAGGCGGAACTCAACGAACCTTCAGCAAAGAGTCGCCTGAGCAGATTCGGTATCCGGAAGGCGGCGATGAACGCATCTGAACTAAAACCCGCTCCAAAAAACCAGGCAATCACCGCATCCCGAATAAAACCCAGGATGCGACTGAACAAAGTTGCCGTTCCCACTACGCCTGCAGCTTTTAAGACCCGGGCATTCTCAGACATATTTTTTAAAAAGCGTTACAATTATCTTGACAGGACTTAAAATAATTAATATCTATACGATTTTAAATCATTTAAGGAAAGGAGTATCCACCGTTGGCAAATCACAAATCAGCGATCAAGCGCGCTCGACAAAACGAGATAAGGCGTTTGCGCAATAAATCAGTCAAAACGAGAATCAAAACGATTGTTAAAGACGTTCGATCATCGGCCGATGAGACATCCGGTGCAGATATGCCGGACAAGATCAGTGCTGTTCAATCAGCATTTGATAAAGCTTCGAAAAAAGGCGTGATTCACAAACGCACGGCCGCCCGCAAAATCTCCCGTCTCGCCAAGTTGGCGAATTCCGCCGGTTCATAATATAGTTGATGGTTCAAAGGTTCAGGGTTCCCCGTTAAGGGTTGGTTTTTCAGCGAACAGCGGCTGGTCTTTTTCAACCTTTGAACCCTGAACCACTGAACGATGAACCCTTTCTTGCCTAGAAATCATCCGTCAACCGATTGAAAATCCGTTCTGATAGTCGCTCCGATAGTCTCCGAATAGCCGCTTCCTCGTTTCGGTCTGTTTGTATTTTATCGCTGTCAACATTATAGGCCTCACGGTCCGACAGACCGTTGGCGGCCCAGATGATCGTTCCGCCGTCTTTTTTAATCAATCTCAGATCAACCGTCATGACGACTTCGCGTTCATTCGCCACTTCGGTGCCTAACCGGGAGATCGTCTGGGTACGGACGGAATTTATCGATCCTTTGATAACGGCATCCGCCTCATCCGGCTTGCTTACCAGACTGCTCTCCCTTTGCCTTGAAAATTCGAAAATTAGCTGATTGGTAACAATTCTTTCGACACCGATTTTGGACGTGCGATTTTCAATGACTTCAATAAAGACATATTCCACGTCCCCGGGGAAAGAACCGGAACCGGCAAAGCGATAACCGCAGGCGATTGCCATCCCGAAAACTAATACAAGCAATCCTACAATGGCCGGATTTTTCACCAAGATGCCTCCAAAAACGGGCACAAGGCCCACGGCGCACGGCTCAAGGCTCAAGGCCCCGAGGGGTCGGATAGCCTTGCGCCCTGAGCCGTGGGCCTTGTGCCCTTGTTATATCACAATGTTAACCAGCTTATTCTTCACCACGATGACTTTTTTCACTTCCTTACCCTGAATGAACTTGACGATCCGCTCATCGGACAGGGCCATCTCTTTGATGGTTTCCTCATCGGCGTCGGTGTCAACCTGGAAGCGACTGCGCAGTTTGCCGTTGACCTGGACCACGATCAGCAGTTCTTCTTGAACCAGCGCATCTTTGCGGTGTTGCGGCCATGGGGCCGTGAGCACACTGTTCGTATTGCCCAGCTGCGCCCACAATTCTTCGGCAAAATGCGGCACGATCGGCGACAGCAAAAGAATCATAGCTTCCATGGCCGTGCGTACCACCGGCAGCTGGTCGTCGCCGGTTTGATTGATATCGATGCCGCTGATGGTGTTAAACAGTTCCATAATTGCGCTGATGGCGGTGTTGAAATGAAAGCGGTCTTCAATATCCCGCGTCACCTTGTGAATGGTTTGATGGGTTTTTTGAAACAGCGGCCGCATGGCGTCGTCAAGTTTGTCGGGGTTGTCATCAAAAGATGGCACCGCTTTTATCCTGTCCATCAAACCTGCCGCCAGCCGCCAGATCCGGTTTAAGAATCGGTAACCGCCTTCCACGCCCTGCTCGCTCCATTCAAGATCCCGCTCGGGCGGTGCTGCAAACAGGCAGAAGAACCGGGTCGTGTCAGCACCGTATTTATCGATCAGAATATTGGGATCAATCACATTTTTCTTGGATTTGGACATCTTTTCCACGCGGCCCACCACCACCGGCTTGGCGCAAATGCCGCACACGCGATTCCCCTTTTGGGTGTCAACTTGCAGCGGCAACAGGTATCCATGCTCGGGGCAGGCCACCGTCTCCTTGCAAACCATGCCCTGGGTCAATAAATTCGTAAAGGGCTCTTTGAATTTTACAAGCCCTTGATCATGCAGGATGCGGGTATAGAACCTGGAATAGAGCAAATGCAAAATGGCATGCTCGACACCGCCGATGTATTGATCCACCGGCATCCAGTAATCGACGGCGTCCGTGTCAAACATGCCGGCGCTGTAGCGGGGGCTGCAATACCTTTCGAAATACCAGGAAGATTCGACAAAGGTATCCATGGTGTCGGTTTCCCGCCGGGCATCCTTCTGACCGCAGCGGGGACAGGCGACACTTGCAAATTCAGGCAGCGCGGGCAGGGGGGTTTTGCCACCTTCCAGCATGTCGACCTCTTCCGGCAAGACGACCGGCAGATCTTCTTCCGGAACCGGCACGATCCCGCAGTGCTCGCAGAGAATCATCGGGATGGGCGCCCCCCAGTATCGCTGCCGCGATATCCCCCAGTCTCGCAGCCTGAAATTGACGGCCCGTTGGCCCCGTCCGTTTTTTTCGAGACCGGAGGCAATTTCCTCCAAGGCCCGGCGACTGTCGATACCGTCATATTGGCCGGAATTGATCATCCTACCCTCACCCGGGTAAGCCTCGGTCATGGTCGCGCCATCCAGATCTGAATCTTCGGGCTTTACAACCACCACTATCTCCAGGCCGTACTTGCGGGCAAAATCAAAATCACGTTGATCGTGGGCTGGAACTGACATCACCGCACCGGTTCCGTATTCCATCAGGGCAAAATTAGCCGTATAAATAGGCATCCGGCGGCCGTTCATGGGATTGAGGCAGTAGGCGCCGATAAAGACCCCTTCTTTTTCATAGTTTTCGATGGTTCGCACCGATCGGTCCTGCAAGGCAATCCGTTCGACAAAGGCTTCCACCTCTTTTCTCTGGGGCCTGCCCTTGGACAGCTTCATCACCAGCGGATGTTCGGGGGCCAGGCACATAAAGGTTGCACCGAATACGGTATCCTGGCGAGTGGTAAAAACCGATATGACCGCATCGCTGTCCTCGACCTTGAAATCGATGAGGGCACCGACACTTTTACCGATCCAGTTTTTCTGCATGGTGATCACTTTTTCGGGCCATCCCGGTAATTTGTCGCAATACAGCAGAAGATCCTGGGCATATTCGGAAATTTTGAAAAACCATTGCCACAATTGTTTTTGACGAACCTGCAGACCGCAACGCCAGCACAAACCGGCTTCCACCTGCTCATTGGCCAGAACGGTCTGGCAGTCCTCGCACCAATTTACAAACGACTCCTTGCGGTAAGCCAGGCCTTTTTCATACATCTTCAAAAACAGCCATTGCTCCCAGCGGTAATATTCCGGTTGGCAGGTTGCAAGCTCGCGGTCCCAATCGTAGGAAAACCCCATGCGCCGGAGCTGGGCCCGCATGGCATCGATATTGGCATAGGTCCATTTGGCCGGATGGGTCTTATTGGCGATGGCAGCATTTTCGGCCGGCATGCCGAACGCATCCCATCCCATGGGATGCAGGACGTTGAAACCGCGCATACGTTTATAACGGGCCACCACGTCGCCGATGGTATAGTTGCGCACGTGCCCCATATGAATATTGCCCGAAGGATAGGGAAACATTTCAAGCAGATAGTATTTCGGCCGGGCGGGGTCCTCTTTGACCCTGAACAGATCCCCTTCTTCCCACTTTTGTTGCCATTTGGACTCAATTGCGGCGGGTAGGTATTTCTCATCCATTAATCGTAATTCCTCTATTCTGGTGATATCAAAGTAAAGATAAAATGGTTCCCGTATCATACAAATAACCGGTCAGGACGTCAACTCATCAAAAAGACAGGGGTCAAAGACGGGTTCCAACCGGGCAGAAATCGTTTGACTTGTATCTAACAATTTAATATTCAAGCAAATATATTCAAGCCTTTTTACTCTCCCATCCGCAAGTGATGGATTGACCAATGGAAAATCATGGATATCTTAAAGGGTTACCCGCCGATCGGGGGGCTCGAACCTAGAGCGGTTAACATATCCATTAGGCTAACATTTAATCACGCAGTCAATCAAATTTTCAATAGGTAAAACGTTAGGAATTTCGATATGAGCGTTAAAATCTTAATTAATGCAGTCGATCCGGCCGAATGCAGGGTTGCCACAGTCAAACAAAACAAACTCGAAGATTTCCATATCGAAAGCAGTTCAAGGGAAATCACCCACGGCAATGTTTATAAAGGTACGATTACGCGCATTGAGCCCGGTCTGCAGGCGGTGTTTGTCGACTACGGGGCCGAAAGACACGGTTTTCTGCAACGGTATGAAATTCACCCCGATTATTTTCAGGACACCGCCGAAGAGGGCAGCCCTCTTGACAAACTTGTCAAGCGCGGCCAGGAGCTCATGGTTCAGGTTACCAAAGATCCCTTTATGAACAAGGGGGCCATGCTGACAACCTATATTTCTCTGCCGGGTGGTTATATGGTTCTGCGGCCCGGAAGCGACCATATCGGAATTTCACGTAAAATTGAAAATGAAGAGGAGCGTCAACGTCTGAAAGACATCGTGGCCAAGCTTAAAATTCCTGAAGATTTCGGGATTATTGTCCGCACATCCGCGTCCAATACCAGCAAAACCCTTCTGTCAAAAGATTTAAACTACCTGTTTCGGCTGTGGAAAAAGATCAAGGGCAGCGTGATGAAGAAAAAGGCCCCTGCCCTGCTATACAAGGAAAGGCATCTGGTTCTGCGCTCCATAAGGGACTCCTTTACACCGGAAGTTTCAGAAATTCTCATCGACGATGCTACGGTTTTTAAAGAAGTAAGTGATTTTATCAAGCTATTCTCCCGCGGGCGCGACAAAATTGTCAAGCATTACAAGGGCGCAAAGCCTATTTTCTCTAAGTTCCAGCTTGAAGATCAGATTGCATCCATTTTTGGCAGCCGGGTTGGGCTCAAATCAGGCGGGACCCTTGTCATTGAACAGACCGAGGCCCTGGTCACCATTGATGTCAATTCGGGCAAATCGACCCATGAAAAATCCATCGAGCAGACGGCCTATCAGACCAACCTCGAGGCAGCAGAAGAAAGCGCCCGGCAATTGCGCTTGCGAGACCTGGGTGGGCTGATTGTCATCGATTTCATTGACATGCGTGATCCCAAGCATCGTGCCGCAGTTGAGCGCGCCCTGAGGCAACATGTGAAGGAAGATAAAGCCCGCACGAAAGTCGGCAAAATATCAAGGTTTGGTTTGCTGGAGATGTCGCGGCAGCGAATCCGCCCATCGATCGAGTTTGGAAGTCACCTGCCGTGCGAGTATTGTCAGGGTAAAGGGCTGGTGCCATCGGCGGAATCTCTGGGCATCGGGTTTTTGCGCAAGCTGAGCCTGGAAACCCTGAAACAAAAATCCGGACGGGTCAGGGGGATCGTGCCGACCAAGGTGGCTGAGTACCTGCTGAACAAAAAGCGTCGTGAAATCGTCGATTTGGAAGTCAGGCGCGATCTCAGTGTCGAAATCGAGGGCAATCACGCCATGGTGCCGGGTAACAGCGAAATTATCTGGGAGGCGTAGGCTGTTTTCGGGGGGAATTTGAAAAATTTTCAAGAATGATTTGACGAAATCGAACTTTTCAAGTATACCAGCGCCATTTTAATCAAAACCAAATTTAAAATTGTCACCGGGAATGAATTAGACTAAAATACCGGAAGGAGGATTCATTTTGTTTGATATAGCTTATGCAATGGGTCAGGGAGGTGCCGGAGGAGAGGGTGCCGGCGGTTTTGCGGGATTTATTCCGCTAATCTTGATGTTCGTTATATTTTATTTTTTGCTGATCCGACCCCAGCAAAAAAGGACCAAAGAACACCGTGCAATGGTCGCCAACCTCAAAAAAGGCGATCGGATCATCACCAGTGGCGGTCTGCACGGCCGAATTACAGGAATGGATGATACGACACTGACCGTCGAAATTGCCGACAAAGTCCGTGTAAAAGTGGCCCGCGGCAATGTATCGGGCCTTGCACAGCCGGCAGCCCAAAGCCAGCCGGATAAAAAATAACGACCCATCTGGTATGATTCGCAGCGTTTGCGGCTGTTGATATGATCAGCTGAGCGAATCCTGGGCCCCATATAATTTGGCTAAGTGGTTCATTTTCTCTGAGTTGCGGCTAGGAGCGTTTGGATACCCACCATGCGACGCCTGCAATTCGGCATTGACCATTTGACAAATTCTCTGGGGCTTTCGTGTAATAGATACACCCTTGAAGGATTCTAAACATCAGCCCATTATGTGTCGCGTTAATCATTTACTGTAAAAAAGGAAATTAGATCATTGAAGAATTTTTCTTGGAAACTGGCGCTGGTTTTTGTCGTCCTGGTCACGGCAATCATCTATATCCTTCCGAGTTTGAAGCCGAACCTATGGCCCCACAAACAGATCAATTTAGGACTCGATCTTCAGGGCGGAATGCATCTGGTTCTGGAAGTGGATACTGAAAAAGCGCTTGAAAGCACGATTGAGCGGATTTCCCAGGAGATCCGTGAGCAGCTTAAAAGAGAGCGCATCCGCCATGTAGCCATCGACCGCGTTGACGGCGTCAAAATTTCGATCCAGATCAAAGAAGAGGACAGTAACGCCAAGGTCCAGGCGCTTCTGGACGATGAATTCAGGGATTTGCGGGAGCTTTCCAATCGGACGGTCGCCGGTGTCAAAACCATATTGATGGATATTCCGGACAGCGATCGCGATCAGATCGAAAGACTGGCGGTAGACCAGGCCCTTGAAACAATTCGCAACCGCATCGATCAATTCGGTGTGTCCGAACCGGATATTCGCCGCCAGGGGGTTAACCGGATATTAATTCAACTGCCCGGCATCAAAGATACCCAGCGCGCCAAGGATTTGATCGGCAAAACGGCACTGCTGGAATTCAAACTAGTGGATGACACCCAGTCGTTGGATAGCGCCTTGAAGGGAAGCGTCCCGCCGGGCCGGGAAATTCTTTATCAAGTTGATGAGGACCCGGAAACCCAGCGCACGACCAAGCAACCGTTTCTGCTGAAAAAGCGCACCCTGTTAACCGGTGCTTACCTGACCGATGCCAGAGTCCAGATAGACAATCAATTTAACGAACCTTATGTTTCGATTAATTTTGACAAGAAAGGCGCGCGTATTTTTGAGAGAGTTACCGGAGAAAATGTCAACAAACGCCTGGCCATCGTGCTGGACAATAGCGTGTATTCCGCTCCGGTCATTCAGGAAAAAATAGCCGGTGGCCAGGCCCGCATAACGGGGCGGTTCACCACAGAGGAAGCGCGTGACCTGGCCATTGTTCTGCGTGCCGGTGCACTGCCGGCGCCGGTCAACGTCCTTGAAGAAAGAACCGTCGGCCCTTCCCTGGGAGCCGATTCCATCAGCAAGGGCCTGATTTCCATGTGTATCGGCGGGTTGCTGGTGGTCGTATTTATGGTGCTCTACTATAAGACTGCCGGCTTGATCGCCGATCTGGCGCTGATTCTGAACATCCTGCTGATCGGGGCCGGACTGGCCGGCTTCCAGGCCACCCTGACCCTGCCGGGTATTGCCGGTATCATACTGACCATCGGTATGGCGGTAGACGCCAATGTGATAATCTTTGAGCGCATCCGTGAGGAAATAGCGCTGGGAAGAACGCCACGGGCGTCGATTGATGCCGGCTATGACCGGGCCACCTTGACCATCCTGGATGCCAACGTGACGACTTTGATCGCGGCCGTTGTCTTGTTTCAGTTCGGAACCGGACCGGTAAAGGGGTTTGCTGTTACATTGAGCCTTGGTGTCATTGCCAGCATGTTCACGGCCCTGATCCTGTCGCGAATAATATTTGACTACATTTTAATGAATCGAAAAGTGAAAACGCTCAGTATTTAACCGACTCCAGCGTTAAAGGATACTAAATGCAATTTGTTAAGCCTGATGTTAACGTAAACTTCATCGGTAAAAGAAAGATAGCCTTCATTGTGTCGGCTGTGATGATCACCATCAGTATCGCGTCGCTTATCCTACACGGCGGCCCCCGGTTGGGCATCGATTTTCAGGGCGGCACCCTGATCCAGGTCAAATTTGCTGCCCCGGTTGAAATTGATGCCATCAAATCGGGTTTGCGGGAAATTGATCTCGCCAAATCATCGGTTCAAGAGTTCGGCGACCAGGGGACCAATGAATATCTCATCCGTACCGACGGTTCCGTCATGACAACTGAGGGATTCACGACGGATCTGCAAAAAGCCCTGGCTTCTGCAACCGGCAGCGAATTGGAAATGCGGCGAGTGGAAATGGTCGGTCCCCAGGTCGGTCAGGATCTAAGAGAAAAAGCGTTGTTTGCCATGTTTTTTGCGCTGTTGTTTATCACCATTTATATATCGGGCCGCTTTGAATTAAAATGGATGATCAGCGGCATTATGGCCGCGGCGCTGATCGGGGCCGTCTATATCTTCACCCTGCTCAATGTCAGCATTCCCTGGCTGATTATCGGCGCTTTAATCGTCACCCTGGTCTTGTTCTGGTTTCTCGAGCTCAAATACGCCATGGGCGCCATTGTTGCCCTGGTGCATGACGTAGTTATAACCGTCGGACTTTTTTCCATATTTGACAAGGAGTTTACCCTGGCAATCATTGCAGCGCTGCTGACCATTATCGGTTACTCACTAAACGATACCATTATCGTCTTTGACCGCATTCGTGAAAATCTGAGAAAATACCATAAAAACCCACTGGAAGTCATTTTAAACCGAAGCATCAATGAAACACTCAGCCGCACCCTTTTGACATCACTGACCACCCTTTTTGTGATCGTCACCCTTTTTGTCATGGGCGGCGGCATTATTCATGATTTCGCTTTCGCGTTAATCGTCGGTGTGGCGGTAGGAACCTATTCGTCCGTCTTTGTTGCAAGCCCAATTCTATTGGCCTGGCAAAGTAAACAGCGGAAAAAATAAGAATCCTGAAACCATAAAATTATTCCAATTCTGCGAGTCAATCTAGATGTTTTCTTAGAAATGCCTGAAAACAGAATGCCTAAAATGCACTAAAGTGCCTAAAATGCCTAAATTTCATGAAATGACGACTTGCCGTGAGTTTGTGTTCTCATAAAATAGAAAGAACACCTTTACTTTAGGCATTTTAGGCAAGTTAGACACTTTAGGCATTTTTTTCTGGGGCATTTTGTTGCAACTAAGGCATTTCGCGGTTTATCCGAGGGGGTTATGGACAGCATTCGAGCATGGTTGCATCTAAAAAGCATTCCGGGTGTCGGCAACCTGCTCTGCAAGCGCCTGATAAATCGGTTTGGATCCCCGCAAGACGTCCTGCAAGCCTCCGATCAAGAACTCCTGCAGGTCAACGGCTTGACCCAGCGCCATGTGGCGGCAATCCGAACCCACCAGCCGGAAGGTATCGAAGCTGAACTGGCGTCGGCCGCCAGCAGAGGTTACCGATTCGTGGTGTTGACCGATCCGGATTACCCCAGGTTGCTGCGCGAGATTCCGGATCCGCCGCCGTTGCTGTATGTTTATGGTCGCCTGGAGGGGCATTCAGCGAACCTGGCGGTTGTCGGTTCGCGCAATGCAACCAGCTATGGGTTGAAAACAACCAATGATTTGTGTCGCAGCCTGGCGACCCATGGCCTGACCATTGTCAGCGGCATGGCCCGGGGCATTGACACGGCCGCCCACGAAGGCGCCCTGTCTGCGGGGGGCCAAACCATTGCCGTACTGGGCAGTGGCTTGGAGAGGATCTATCCCGCAGAAAATCGCAGACTTTTTCACCGGATTGCTGAAAAGGGCGCCGTGGTGTCGGAATTTCCATTACGGGCGAAACCCGAGGCGCATCATTTTCCCATTCGCAATCGAATTATCAGTGGGATGTCATTGGGAACCGTGGTTGTTGAGGCAACCCGCAAAAGCGGTTCGCTGATAACGGCGCGCCTGGCGGCAGAACAAAATCGGGAAGTATTTGCCGTACCCGGCAGTGTCCAATCCTTCAAAAGCGCCGGTTCACATACGCTCATAAAGCAGGGTGCCAAGCTCGTGGAACATGCCCAAGACGTTATCGAAGAATTGGTGCCCCTGGTGTCAGTCAATCAGGACCATGAGTACAAATCCGGCAAACGGGCCTCACCAAAACTGGATTCGCTTTCTGAGGAGGAAATTCGGGTGTATCGGGCCCTTGATCCGTATCCCATGCACATCGATGATTTGACCCGCAAGATATCGATGGAACCCGGCAAGTTGTTAAGTCTGTTGCTGAAATTGGAACTAAACGGCATGGTTCAGCAATCCCCGGGAAAGCTGTTTTCTATTTCAGAAGATGCCAGGACCGACAGGCGCTAACGTATTCGTTATATTCTCCGATGACACCTTCGTATCGGAAGGTTGCTATTTGGGAATTAAACCTTACATTAATCCACGCAACAAAAGTGAAATCAAACCGGAGATGGTGTTCGCAATGGCAGTGAGTAAACCGTTAGTTGTCGTAGAATCACCGACAAAAGTCAGAACCATAAAAAAATATCTCGGCCGAGACTATAATGTTGCCGCAACCGTCGGACATATCAAAGACCTTCCTGACAAAGAGATGGGCATTGATGTGGCAAACGGATTCAAGCCGAAATACAAGAATATTGCCGGCAAGCAAAAGGTCATAAGATCCTTGAAACAGGCCGCCGGAGACACCACCGATGTCTTTCTGGCCCCGGACCCGGATCGTGAAGGTGAGGCCATTGCCTGGCACACCTCCGAAGTGCTGAAAAAAAAGGGTCGCAAATTTCATCGGGTGCTTTTTCATGAGTTGACCAAAGATGCCATTCGCAGAGCCATGGCAACGCCCGAAGCGCTTGATCAAAGCAAATATGAAGCACAGCAGACCCGCAGAATCCTCGATCGGTTGGTCGGGTACCAGGTTTCACCGCTTCTATGGCGTAAAGTAAAAGGCGGCCTGAGCGCCGGCAGGGTTCAGTCGGTGGCCGTCAGGATCATCTGTGAAAGAGAGCGGGCGATTCAAGCTTTTATCCCCCAGGAATACTGGTCGGTCACAGCCCATCTGGCAAGTGATGTCCCGCCCGCGTTTGCGGCCAAACTGGTAAAAAAAGACCAAAAAAAAATCGATATCCCGAATGAAAAAGCGGTCAATCGAATTTTGAAAGCCTTGGATGGGGAACAATTCATTGTCGATAAAATTCAGAAAAAAACAACTAAAAAAAATCCCCTGCCCCCCTTTACCACCAGCAAACTTCAACAGGAAGCCATTCGCAAACTCAGGTTCAGCGCCCGCAAAACCATGATGATTGCCCAGCAGCTCTATGAGGGGATCGACCTGGGCCCGGGCGAACCGGTCGGACTCATCACTTATATGCGCACTGATTCCACCAGAATCGCGGCGGAGGCCGCCGCAGAGGCTCAGCAGCTCATCCTGGATCGTTTCGGCAAAGCGTATGCACTGGATAAGCCCCGGTTTTTCAAAAATAAGAAAAAAGTTCAGGATGCCCATGAGGCTATTCGGCCCACGTCGATTTTTAATACGCCGGAGCAGGTAAAAGCCCATCTTTTGCCGGATCAATTCGCCCTTTATCAACTCATCTGGCAACGCTTTGTCTCCTCCCAAATGACCCAGGCCCTTATTGATCAGATATCAGTATCCATCAAAGCCGGCAATTACCTGTTTACCACCAGCGGCTCTACAGTGAAATTTCCCGGCTTTATGGCATTGTACATGTCCGTGGACGAAGAAATCGCCACCGAATCCGAGCAGAAGAAGCCCAAGCTGCCGGAACTTGTCAAGGGAATGATTCTCAAGCTCGACAAACTGGAGCCCAAGCAACATTTCACAATGCCGCCCCCGCGGTTTTCCGAAGCATCCCTGGTAAAAGAACTTGAGGAAAACGGAATTGGCCGCCCCAGCACCTATGCTTCCATTTTGTCGACCATCCGGGGCAAGGGTTACGTGGACCTTGTCAACCGTTATTTCAGACCGAACGAACTGGGGTTTATTGTCAATGATCTGCTGGTCCAAAATTTTCCAGAGATCTTTGATGTTGAATTCACCGCCAAAATGGAAGAGAACCTCGACCGGATCGAGTCGGACAGAATCAAGGCGTTGCAGGTCCTTGATAGTTTCTACAAACCCTTTAGCAAAGATCTGGATGCGGCATCCAAAGAGATGCTAAGCGTCAAAGGCGTGGGGCTGCCGACCGATCTGAAATGCCCCCAATGCCAGAAGCCCTTGCGCATCAAGGTCGGCAAAAACGGGCATTTTATCGCCTGCAGCGGTTATCCGGATTGCACCTATTCCAATGATTACGAGCGTGACGAAAAGGGCAATATTCAACCGGTAGAAATCGCAGAAGAAGAAATTACCGACAAAGTCTGCGATAAATGCGGCAAACCCATGGTCATTAAAAGGGGGCGCTATGGCGGTTTTCTGGCCTGCAGCGGTTATCCGGATTGTAAAAACACACAATCCCTGAATTCAAACGGCAACGGCAAGAAGATCGGAATAGCCTGCCCCCAACAAGACTGCAGCGGAGAAATTGTCGAACGCACCTCCAAGCGGGGCAAGATTTTTTATGGCTGCAATCGCTTCCCTGATTGTACCTTCGCTACCTGGGACAAACCCATCCAGCGTGGCTGTCCGCTCTGCGGTGCCAAAATTCTGGTAGAAAAAACGACGAAAAAAAGGGGAACCGTGGTGTCGTGCTTGACGGAAGACTGTGAATTCAAAGAAAACGCTTGACAACCAAAATGTTCATTGCTAAGTCTTGTTAAAATTTAACTTATTTCTGTTGGAACCATGCACAAAATCATCGCCATTTACAACCTTATTAGCCTTATTCTCGTACTCGCCGGAGTACTTATTATCTGCGGCGAGCACCCAGGGTTGATAATGGCCTGATTTTATCCAACACACCAAAAACAAAATCCGTTATCAGCCCAGACTGATAACGGATTTTTTTTTGAAAGGAAACGCACCATGAAACTGACCGGCGCAAAAATCTTAATGGAAGTCCTCAAGGAAGAAGGTGTCGATACTATTTTCGGGTATCCCGGCGGAGCCATTATCGATATCTATGACGAACTGGCCAAAACCGATATTAACCATATACTGGTCCGCCATGAACAGGCCGCGGTGCATTCAGCCGACGGGTATGCCAGGGCCAGCGGACAGGTGGGTGTCTGCCTTGTGACGTCGGGCCCCGGGGTTACCAACACCGTTACCGGTATTGCCTCAGCGTATATGGATTCGGTGCCCCTGGTTATCCTCAGCGGCCAGGTACCGACGGCCCTTATCGGCAATGATGCCTTCCAGGAGGTCGATATCGTGGGCATTACCCGCCCCTGCACCAAACATAACTATCTGGTGATGTCCATTGAAGATCTGGCTTCAACCGTCAGAGAAGCCTTTTATCTGGCGCGCTCCGGCCGACCGGGGCCCATTCTGGTCGATATCCCCAAGGACATCACCAAAGGACTGGCTGAATATTCACCTGGCAAATCGGTTAAGCTTAAATCCTATAACCCCACCTATAAGCCGAACATGAAGCAGTTAAAAAAGATCATCCCCCTTATCGAAAACACCAGGCGGCCGATGATATTTGCCGGCGGTGGGGTAATTCTTTCCAAAGCATCCAGTCAGCTAACCGAACTGGCGCGCAGCGCTCAAATTCCGGTTACCACTTCCCTGATGGGTCTGGGTGCCTTTCCGGAAACCGATCCCCTATCCCTGGGGATGATCGGCATGCACGGCACCTACAGGGCCAATATGGCCACGTCAGCCTGCGACCTGCTGATTTCAGTCGGTGTCCGCTTTGACGACCGCGTCACCGGCAAGACCGACGCCTTTTGCTCCCAGGCCAAGATCGTGCACATTGACATCGATCCCACCTCCATTCGCAAAAACATTCCGGTCACCATTCCGGTGGTTGGCGATTGCAAAATCAGCCTGGAGCATCTGAATAAGCTGATCGGTCAGGTTGACCTGGGGAATCTGGAAGAAAACAGAAAACCTTGGTTCGACCAGATCGAGGAATGGAAAAGCACCATGCCGCTGGCCTATGAACAAAAAGATACGATCAAACCGCAATTTGTGGTCGAAAAACTTTACGAACTGACCAAGGGAAAAGCCATTATCACCACCGAAGTCGGCCAAAACCAGATGTGGGCAGCCCAGTATTATCAATTCGATCAGCCCAACCATTTCATCACTTCAGGGGGCCTGGGAGCCATGGGGTTTGGATTGCCAGCGGCGATCGGCGCCCAGGTTGCCTTTCCGGATGCAATCGTGGTCGATATCGCCGGGGACTCCAGCATCCAGATGAACATCCAGGAAATGGCCACTGCCGTGCAAAGCGGCCTGCCGGTGAAGGTTGTGATCCTCAACAACGGTTATATGGGCATGGTCAGGCAATGGCAGGAATTGTTCTATGGAAAACGTTACGTTTCCACTTGTATGGACTGCGCCCCGGATTTTGTAAAACTGGCTGAAGCTTACGGTGCAGTTGGCCTGAGGGCCACAAAGCCCGAAGAGGTTGAAGCGGTCCTGGCCGAGGGTCTTAAAATCCCGGAACCGGTCATCATGGATTTTATTGTTGAAAAGGAAGAAGGGGTATACCCCATGGTGCCGGCCGGTGCCGCCATCACCGAAATGCTGTTGGTGTAGTAGCTCCGGTTTGTATTTGCGGTGTAATTTATCATCCTTTTTTCAACCTGGAAATTAAGCAGACAAGTCGAAGAAATGCCTAAAATTAGAAAATGTCTAAATTGCCTAAAATTAAGGAGTTCTATCGATCTTATACCGACCTATCAGCGAGGCGGATATTAATCGCAATTAATTATGACGGAGTGAAACGACACCGCAAGTTCAGGCACTTTAGGCAACTTAGCGCATTTGCTGGTTTCGACGAAGCTAACGAGGATTCATCGCGAGGTTAGATCAGCAACTAATTGACGTGAGAGGAAACAGAATGAAAGAACAAAAACACATCATGACAATGCTCGTCGACAATCAACCGGGTGTGCTCTCCAGGGTAGTCGGGTTGTTTAGCGGCAAGGGTTTTAATATTGAAAGCCTGTGCGTCGCACCTACCATGGATCCGCAGGTTTCAAGGATTACCATTGTGACCATGGCAAACCCGCCGGTAATTGAACAGATCGAAAAACAGCTGCGCAAATTGATCAACGTCATTAAGTTGCGTGACATGACCGGGCCCCGGGCCGTTAAACGTGAAATGGCCCTTATATGCGTAAGGGCCAAGGCGGAATTCCGGGCTGAAATTCTGAGAATTGTGGATATTTTCAGGTGCAAGGTGGTTGATGTCGGCACAGAGCATTACATTATCGAGGTCACCGGAGATGAGGGCAAACTGGCGGCTTTGATCAATCTGCTAAATCCCATGGGCATCGAAAAAATTGCCAGGAGCGGAAGCCTGGCACTGTATCGTGAACCCAAATAGCTGCGGCCGCCATTGGTTTCTTATGGGTAAGGGATTGGTTACCGGGCGAATTTTTTCATGCGGTGCTCGACTTGTCCACTTCAGCAAAATTTTTTGATTTCCTTGATCTTGCTGAAAAAGTGCGCATATTCGGTCCTTAATGAATTTAAAAATTTTATTTACTATTAGACTCTACGATTAAAAAAGCGAGGAAACATGGCACAATTTAATTTTGGCGGTGTGGTTGAAGATGTGATCACATCCGATGAGTTCTCTTTGCAAAAAGCCAGAGAAGTCCTGGAAAATGAGACAATAGCCGTTTTGGGCTACGGTGTTCAGGGGCCCGGTCAGGCCCTGAATCTGCGCGACAACGGAATTCGCGTTATCGTCGGACAACGTGAAGGGGGCCGAACCTGGGACCGGGCGGTCGCCGACGGTTTCGTCCCGGGGCAGACCCTATTTCCACTGGAAGAGGCCGCCCGGCAGGCGACGATCGTTCAGTATTTGCTTTCCGATGCCGGCCAGGTAGCCACCTGGCCCCGGATTAAGGAATGCCTCAATTCGGGGGATGCCCTCTATTTCTCCCACGGATTTGGGATTGTTTTCAAGGATCAAACGAACATTATCCCCCCGGATAATGTGGATGTGATTCTGGTTGCGCCCAAGGGATCGGGACGCAATGTACGCAACAACTTTCTGGACGGCAGCGGCATCAATTCCAGTTATGCCGTCTTTCAAGATTTTACGGGAACGGCCAAACAAAGAACGCTGGCACTCGGAATTGCGGTTGGATCCGGCTATTTATTTCCCACAACCTTTGAAAAGGAAGTCCACAGTGATCTGACCGGTGAACGCGGTGTCTTGATGGGATGCCTGGCAGGGGTTATGGAAGCCCAGTATAACCTCTTGCGAAAACACGGGCACAGCCCCAGCGAAGCGTTTAACGAAACGGTTGAGGAATTGACCCAAAGTCTGATTCGACTGGTTGCCGAAAACGGCATGGATTGGATGTTTGCCAACTGCTCGACAACTGCCCAGCGCGGGGCTTTGGACTGGAGCCCCAAATTCCGCGATGCGGTCAGCCCTGTATTCGATGAGCTTTACCGCAAGGTGACCTCCGGTGAGGAAACCCGCAGGGTCCTGGAAGCCAACAGTGCCGCGGATTATCGCGAAAAATTGGATAACGAACTGAATGCCCTGAAAAATTCAGAAATGTGGCAGGCCGGGGCTACGGTGCGGTCGCTGCGGCCGGAAAATCGAAAAAAGGTCTAGCCGCTCCCATGGTGGATTGCCGCGCGAAAGCCTGGAGATAATATCATGAAACTCTATTTGTATGACACCACTTTGAGAGATGGAACCCAAGGGGAGAACATCACCTTTTCCGCCGATGAAAAAGTTAAAATCGCACTGCGGCTGGATGACGTCGGGATACATTATATCGAAGGTGGTTGGCCCGGATCGAATCCCAAGGACATGCAGTTTTTCGACCTGGCCAAACGGGTGTCATTTAAAAACGCCCGCCTGGTTGCATTTGGTTCCACCCGCAGGCCCGGCATAAGGCCGGAGGAAGACGACAACCTCAAGGCGCTTCTAACCAGCGAGACCCCTGCCGTTACCATATTCGGAAAAAGCTGGGACCTGCATGTTGAAGAAATAATGGCCAACGATCTGCAAGAAAATCTGGCCATGATCACCGACAGCGTGCGGTTTTTAAAAAGCAACGGACGCGAGACCATCTATGACGCCGAACATTTCTTCGACGGCTACAAGAACAATCGCGACTATGCGGTCAAGACCCTGTTCGCCGCACTGGAAGGCGGGGCCGATTTCATCGTCCTGTGCGACACCAACGGCGGCACCCTGCCCTTTGAAATTGATTCGATCTACCAGGAAGTACATAAACTGGTAGCTGCCGAAAGCGGTGGCGGTTCAAACGGCGCCGCCGTCAAATGGGGTGTTCACACCCACAATGACTGCGGCCTGGCTGTCGCCAACGCCATCACCGCCGTGAGTGCAGGGGCTGTCATGGTTCAGGGCACGATTAACGGCTACGGCGAAAGATGCGGCAATGCGGATTTGACGTCGGTAATTCCGGTTTTGGATCTGAAAATGAATCGGCCCTGTATTTCGGGTGAGAATCTCAAAAAGCTCAAATCCCTCTCCCGCTATATCAGTGAAACCGCGAATCAGGTCCCATTAAACAATCGACCGTTTGTGGGCAAAAGCGCGTTTGCCCACAAAGGCGGCATTCACGTAAGCGCCATCATGAAAGCCCCCAAAGCATACGAGCACATGGACCCCGCCCTGGTCGGCAATCAGCGACGCGTCCTGGTTTCGGATATGTCCGGCAAGAGCAACATCGAATACAAGGCGAGGGAGCTGGGCATCGAGCTGGACACCAATGGTTATGACAGCAGCAAAATCGTCTCCGAGATCAAACAGCTGGAGCAAAAAGGCTATCAATTTGATATCGCCGACGGCTCCTTCAAGATCCTGATGGAAAAATTTACCGACCAATTCGAGCCGCTGTTCAACCTGGAATCCTTTCGCGTAACCATCGAAAAGGATAAAGATCAACCCTGCAGCTCGCAGGCCACAATGAAGATATCCGTTGGCGGCAAGGAGGAAATTACCGCTGCCGAGGGCTATGGCCCTGTCAGCGCCCTGGACAATGCCTTGCGCAAGGCCCTGGATCGGTTCTTTCCGGATTTGGACACCATGCGCCTGGTGGATTTTAAGGTTCGCGTCATCGACGGCGACCGCGGCACCGCTGCCAGAGTTCGCGTGTTCATCGAATCCCGGGACCAGGATCAGATCTGGAGCACCATCGGGGTATCGGAAGACATCATTGAAGCCAGCTGGCAGGCACTGGCAGACAGCTTTCAGTACAAACTGGCCAGTGAAAGTCAACTTCGCAGCGAAAGAATGCCGGCCCAGGAAGAGCTGCCGATATTCGGAAAGTAGAACCACCCAAGTTGAGAAGGAGTAAACCATTGAACAGCCCAAAAGGAAACATCGCCGCAGGAGCTGAAATTAACTACCTCCTGCGGCCTATGCTCGCCGGGTTAGTCAAATAGTCAAATAGGAAAATAGTTAAATAGTGTTAAGAATTCTTTTCTTCAACTATTTTTCTAATCAACTAGTCAACTATTCAACTAACACCATAGGAGATAACCATGACCGACCGTGTAACCATATTCGATACAACCTTAAGAGACGGTGAGCAGTCACCCGGGGCCAGTATGAATACCGCTGAAAAATTGCGTCTGGCCACCCAGCTCGAAAAGCTGGGGGTCGATGTCATCGAAGCGGGTTTTCCGGCAGCCTCCGAAGGCGACCTGGAAGCGGTATCCCGGATTGCCGGCAAACTTGAACGGACCGAGGTCGCTGCCCTGGCACGCACAGCCAAAGAGGATATCGACCGGGCCTGGAAAGCCATCCGTCATGCTGCCAAACCAAGAATCCACACCTTTATCGCCACTTCCGACATCCACCTTGAATACAAACTGAAAATGTCCCGGGATGAAGTTGTCAATGCCGCTGTCGAAGCGGTTAAATACGCCAAAACCCTGACCGAGAACATCGAGTTTTCTTCCGAAGACGGATCGCGCAGCGACCGCGATTTTCTCTGCCGGGTATTCGAGGCCGCCATTGATGCCGGAGCCACCACCATTAATCTGCCGGACACCGTCGGCTATGCCGTACCGGAAGAATTCGCCGACCTCGTCGGCTATGTCAGGAACCATACCCCCAATATCGGCAAGGCTGTTTTCAGTGTGCATTGTCACAACGATCTGGGACTGGCCACCGCCAACACCCTTGCGGCCATCAAGGCCGGGGCCCGTCAGGCGGAGGTGACCATCAATGGGATCGGTGAGAGAGCCGGCAACACTTCCCTGGAAGAAATTGTCATGGCCCTGCACACCCGCCAGAACATTCTGCCGGCCACGACCAACATCAACACCCGGTTTATTCATCCGACCAGCCGCCTGGTCAGCATGATTACCGGCATCATGGTGCAGCCCAACAAGGCTATCGTGGGAGCAAACGCCTTTGCCCATGAAGCCGGCATCCATCAGGACGGTGTTTTAAAAAATCGCATGACCTATGAAATCATGAAACCGGAAACCATCGGCTTGAGCACCAATAAACTGGTGCTTGGCAAGCATTCCGGCCGCCACGCCCTGCGCGAGCATTTAAAGGAAATGGGCTACGACCTGTCGAGCGAGGAGCTGAATCTTGTTTTCGAAAAATTCAAGGAGCTGGCTGATAAGAAAAAACATATTGTGGATGAAGATCTTGAAGTGATTGTGACCGAAGGCATCCTGCGTACCTCGGATGTTTTCAAACTGGAATACCTGCATGTGACCGCCGGCACAACGGTGCTGCCGATGGCCAGCGTCAAACTGAACATCCAGGGCCGATCCGTTCAAAGTGCCGGTTACGGTAACGGTCCCATCGATGCCGCGTTTAACACCATTGCCAATCTTACCGGCACCGAGTCGGAATTGCTGCGCTTTTCCATCAGCGCGCTGACCGGTGGGACCGACGCCCAGGGTGAGGTCACGGTGCGATTGCGGGAAAACGGCCTGACAGCGCTGGGCAAGGGCGCGGATCCGGATATTATCACGGCCAGCGCCAGGGCCTATATCAATGGTTTGAACCGCCTGGAATATCTCAAATCGCATCCGATCAAGGAAGCAGCGGGACTGTAAAAAAGATGGAGTATTGGAGTACTGGAGTTATGGAGTATTGATAAAGATTGAATCAGCCCCTTTGCCGGAGCTACAATCCAACACTCCAGTACTCCAATTATTTGCTTCTCAGGTTTCCAGCGTGCCGACGATATCCATTACGCTGGCAATGCCATGGTCCGTCAGAAACGCCTCGATTCCGTCGATGATGTCGATGGTGACACGGGGATTGACAAAGTTGGCCGTTCCGACCTCAATGGCGGTTGCACCGGTGATGAGAAATTCCAGGGCATCTTCGGCTGTCATGATCCCCCCGATACCGATGATGGGCAGTTTTGATTTCTGGGCCACCTGCCAGACCATGCGCAGCGCTACGGGTTTAATCGCAGGTCCAGATAACCCTCCGATAATATTTGCAATTTTAGGCCTTCTGGTGTTGACATCCACGGCCATTGCCGAAATCGTGTTGATCAGCGAGATGCCGTCGGCGCCGGCCTCCTCCACAGCTGCCGCGATCTCGGTAATATCCGTGACATTCGGTGAGAGTTTCACGATGACCAGCTTTGATGTTTGACTGCGGACGGCACGGATAACGTCAAAAGCGGCCTGGGGGTCGACGCCGAAGGCCATTCCGCCGGCTTTTACATTGGGGCAAGATATATTGACCTCGATGCCGTCAATGGCGGCCTCCTCGTCGATACGGGCCGCCAGCTGATGGTAATCTTCTTGGACTTTGCCGTAAATATTGACCAACAACGGTGGATTCAGATCCTGCAAAAAGGGTAGTTTTTCGGCAATAAATCTTTCAATACCGACATTTTCAAGCCCGATCGCATTGATCATGCCGCAGGCGGTCTCCACAATGCGAGGGGGAGGATTGCCTCTGGACGGCAAAAGGGATAGCCCTTTTACAATGATGCCCCCGAGTCGGTTCAGATCGATCAAATGATCAAATTCCCTGCCGTAGCCGAAGGTGCCGGATGCGGTCATTACCGGGTTTTGCAGCTGGATGCCGCCGAGATCAACCCTCATATCTGGTTTTACCGTCATATTTGCTTCCATTCCGAATTATCATTGCCAAAGTGACCACCCAAGCGCTATGTATAAAATATAAACACCGCGAAGGCAAGTTGGATTTTGGTTCGTAGGGTCAAAGGTTCAGGGTTCAGGGTTCAGTTAAAAGCGAACCGCAAAACAGTAGAATTTCGAATATTGAATGTCCAAGGATGGTATCGCTTCGCTCTGTCTTTGCTGCTATTAAAATCGATAATAATCATTCCTTCGACATTCGACCTGCCCGCAATGCCCTTGACGCATAGTCGGGACAACTTTTAGCATTTGATTCGTGACAAAATGATGATGCTGTCCCCAAATAGCATGCATGGCAGGCGGGTATTCAGAATTCGATATTCGATATTCTCTTTTTGAAACTAATGCAAAAGAAAAAATTCAAATTAATTCTGATATCAACCCCCTGGCCGCTTTACAATCGACCCTCAATTCAGCTGGGGGCCCTCAAGGCCTATCTGCAGACCCAACACCCGGATGTAGACGTTCATGCCGATCATGCTTTTTTGAAGATCGCCGCAACCCTTGGCTATCGGCTGTATCAGGAAATTTCAGAGCGTACCTGGCTGGCGGAAGCCGTCTACGCTGCGCTGCTTTACCCCCAACGGACTGAAGTCGTCAAAAAGTTCTTTAAGCGCCATGCCAAATCCGGCGCGCACATTGGTAAAACACGTTTTTCAGACCTAACGGCGGTGGTCAAGAAGACAACGGATGCCCTCATCGATGACATTGCCTGGCAAAAATATCAACTGGCCGGTTTTTCAGTTTCCCTTTGCCAGTTGACATCGGCCCTGTATTTCATAAAACGCATCAAACAACGGTATCCGCACCTGATCATTGCCATCGGCGGTTCGACCTTTTCCGGTGCGACCGGGCCCCGATTTTTTGATCTGTTTGCCGACGTCGATCTGGTGGTTAACGGCGAAGGAGAGTTGCCTTTCAGCCGGCTGGTCGGCCATTTGAAAGCATCGGCTGGTCTTGCCGGGCTACCCCCCATTGAGAGCGTTGTCACCGCGGCAACGGTGAAAAGCAGTGGCGCCCCGACCCGCCATCGGCAGATGAAAAATCTGAAAGACCTGCCCCCCCCGGACTACGAAGATTATTTCAGGCTTTTAAAATCACTGGCACCTCCCAAGAGATTCTTTCCAACCCTTGCAGTGGAAACATCCCGGGGCTGCTGGTGGCAGCGCCCAACCAAGGCCGGCAACACAAAAGGCTGTGCCTTTTGTAACCTTAACCTGCAATGGCAGGGCTATCGCACCAAAGACCCCGGTCAGGTGGCCGGCGAAATCGATCACCTGACCTCAACATACCAGACCCTGGCCGTTTCGTTCGTGGATAATGTCCTGCCCAAAAGAGATTCAAAAGAAATTTTTAACAAATTGATCGGACTGCAAAAGGATCTGCGGATGTTTTCTGAAATCCGGGCCACCACGCCCCGTCCGGAATTGAACCTGATGGCCCGGGCGGGTATGCAGGAGGTTCAGATCGGAATTGAAGCCCTCGCAACTTCTTTGCTGGCGAAACTGAACAAGGGAACGACTGCCATCCAAAACCTGGAAATCATGCGCGACTGTGAAACCTTGGGCCTGATCAATTATGCCAATCTGATTCTGCATTTTCCGGGCAGCGACGAGCAGGATGTGGCCGAAACCCTGCGCAGTCTTGAATTCGCCCTGCCCTACCGACCGCTTAAGGCTGTCGGCTTCTGGCTGGGTCTGGGAAGCCCGGTATGGCAAAACCCCGGGGCTTATGGCATCAAGGCGGTGTTTAATCACCCGAACTGGGGCTGTCTGTTCCCGAAAAAAATCACGACATCTTTACGATTCATGATCCAGGCCTACCGGGGAGATCTGGGATACCAGCGCAGAATCTGGCGCCCGGTCGAAAAGGCGCTCAAACAGTGGCAGCAGGCATACAGCGAGCTAAATTCCAGGCCGAAGCCGTCTCCATCCCTGTATTTTAGGGACGGCCGTGAGTTTCTGATCATTCGCCAGCGCCGATTGAGAGGCGAGACCCTCAATCATCGCCTGGTGGGGACTTCCAGACAGATCTATCTTTACTGCCAGCACCACCGGTCAGTCAACCGGATCCGCGACCGTTTTCCGGCCTTTGCCGAGGATAAAATCGTTGCTTTTTTGAAAATGATGGCGGCTAAAAAACTGATGTTTGACGAAAAAGGCAGGTATTTAAGTTTGGCGATCCCGGTAAAACGTTTCTGACCATTTTAATCTACTTCAAAACTTTTCCCCCACCATTCCCTGTTCCTTGCAAGTCGTCCTCACTTTTGATATCTGTCTCATATTTTCAATATTGGTAAAATGCATGTATTCTCAATTGTAGCACTAACGGCTGATATTTGGTTTTCTTTTGTAATATCCCAAGTTTTCCTCCAGCAAAATTACAGGCTATGTAACCCATTAAACAAAATCCCAAATCATCTATTGTGTGAAGATACCCAAGAAATTTTAAGCCTCAACAGATTTCCTGATTGAGGTATGAAGCCTAAAATCAATTTCCTTGCAAAGTATTGATGATTCACATATGTATCATGCAATTGGATGATCTGAAATTAAAGGCTATTCTCAATTCGGTTTTGATTTTCAGACAAAAGCTATAGCCTATGAGCAAGTTTCCCATCAAAATCGCCCATGCCCTGACCCGCAGAATAGATTCAGCTGTCGACGAAACTAGTTGTGCTTTCGCTGAAGACCTGATCGATTGCCAGCAACTCGTAAAAAAGTGGATATGTCGAAGGTTATGGCGCTGAAATATAATATACCCCAATTTGAATCTATAATTTGCGGGGTGGGCTGATCCGCCCTCATCAAATTCAAGGGAGAGTTTAAAAAATGAAATTATTCATTTGCAAATTTAGCCTTGGTCATAACGCAAAGCTGAAAATCTTTAAGCTTCTACCACGCATTATGGTTTTCGCGTCACTACCTGTGTTGATATTTGCCCATAGTGGAGCAGACGCGACCGAAGCGCTGCTAAATGAGGAAAAAGCGTGGACCGGCGATTTGGACGGTATGGTGAAAAGGCGTAAAATTCGTGCTCTCGTCCCTTACAGTAAGACGTTTTACTTCCTGGACGGCGCTACGCAGCGTGGCATTACCTATGAGGGTTTACAAATCTTTGAAAAATGGCTGAACAAGGAATTGGGTACTGGGCAGCTCAAAATTCGGGTAATCATCATCCCAACGATGCGAGATGAACTTTTCTCCGGCCTTGTAGACGGTCGAGGCGACATCGCCCTGGGAAACCTCACCATAACACCGGAGCGTCTCAAAATTGTAGACTTTTCAGATCCATTTGCCAAAGGTATTAAAGAAATAGTGGTTGGCGGGCAGGGTGCCCCGGCACTAAAAGAATTAGACGGTTTAGCGGGAAAAGAAGTCTTCGTGCGAACTTCAAGCAGCTATTATGAAAGTCTCAAACGCCTAAATGCAGAATTCAAAAAATCAAAAAAGAGGCCAGTAAAGATTATACCGGCAGACGAATACTTTGAAGATGAGGATCTTCTAGAAATGGCTAACAGTCGCTTAGTATCCTTCCTTGTGGTGGACGAGCACAAGGCAACGGCATGGGCGCCCATTTTCGAAAATGTGAAAATGTATCCCGATATCGCCGTTCGAACGGGCGGAGAAATAGCCACTGCTTTTCGTAAGAACAGCCCCAAGTTAAAGGAGGTATTAAATCGCTTTGTTGCAGATCACAAGCAAGGGACTATGCTCTTTAATGTGATCACCAAGCGCTACCTGCAAAACATAAAATGGGTGCAGAATGCTCTGCTTGAAGAAGAATTTCAAAAATTCAAGGACACGGTAGAGCTTTTTAAAAAATATGCAGGCAAATACGATTTCGACTGGCTCATGGTTGCTGCTTTAGCCTACCAAGAATCCCGACTCGATCAGAGCATGCGAAGCAAAGCCGGCGCCGTCGGAGTCATGCAGATGCTGCCCACCACGGCAAAAGATCCCAATGTAAATATACCGAACATTGAAGATCTGGAGAATAACATTCATGCCGGAGTGAAATATCTCCGGTTTCTCAGAGATCAATACTTTGAAAAAGAGCCTATGAATGAGGCCAACAAGACGCTATTTACCTTCGCAAGCTATAATGCGGGGCCGGCTAAGGTTGCAAAGCTTCGCCTGGAAGCTGAAAAGACCGGCCTGGATCCCAATGTGTGGTTTCGCAGCGTTGAAATTGTAGCGGCTAAGCGAATCGGGCGCGAGACCGTGCAGTACGTGAGTAACATCTATAAATACTACACGGCTTATCGGTTAATCATAGACAAACTTCGGATCAAAAAAGAAGCAAAAAAAGAAAAAGGCATAGGATCTTCAAAATGAAATTAGCCCCTTCCTTCGGACAAACAATCTCTCCTGAAAGGAATATCGTATTAGACAAAATAAAAAATATAGCGACTGCTGCTTTGAAGGGAAAAATAGTGATTAGTTTCATATACCTTATGATAATCTAAAATATTTTCAAATTCCAAAATTGCTGATACCTCCAACCAATCTATATTTTTGAAATCCTGAAAAAACTGTGATGTTCAGTCGGCATCTGTAATTTAATAAAGCCAAAGTGCATTCTTCCAATTACAGCCAAAGCAGCATTATGCGTTCTGCTCCGCAGCTTTCGCTATCCCCCTTAAAACCATCTCATTAATTTGCCGCGAATCAAATTGGTGCCCCACGATCTCGAATTCAGACAACCCGCCTCTCTGAAGCAAGGTGAGCTTTTCCAGCCCCGACCCTTTCTCATATTGGGTCTCAAAAACCAGAACGGCAAAGGTTCCCGATAGCTGGCCGGTGGGCCGTTGGTCCTTCAGCTTCCAGGAGACGAGGGTATATGATTGCAGCTCGCCCAGTGACAGACCCACCAGCTTTTTAAGATTCCGCCATTCAGCCGCATCGGTATTATCCCAGAAAATTTTCGAATAAAATTCATCACTGCCGGCCCCGCCGTTTTCAAATCGATCTTTAAAGAAATTCTCGGCCACGCTGCGGGCGTGATCAAATTTCTCCATGGAGCCACAGCCACCAATAAAGACGGCTGCCAAAATCATCACCCCGCACAATGCATTTGTTACTTTCATAGAAAAATCTCCTCGAGGACATCGTCTCTGGAGTGAAACTCGGCAGTTTTCGGCAAAAACTTGAGGATTAAACTGGAAGGGGCAAGATTAAAACGGACAGAGCTATCCTGCATGATGTACTGTCCTGCAATAGATCCCTAACTGATTGTCACTTGCGCCAAGCCCGTGCCGGATCTGATCGGATAGCGGGAGTCCCGTTTGAACCCGCCTGGATTCCCGCCGACGCAGCTGTGTCATAATTCAGAATTTCATCTGTTTTCTGACCGTCATGCCGGACTCGATCCGGCATCCAGATGCATAGGTGACTGAAACGGAACTGGATTCCGGATCGAGTCCGGCATGACAAAACCGCGCCAATTGCATTTTTGTCAATTGCGAAAAACGCTGCTACACGGGAGTAACGATGAGATATTCCGCAACATCAATGTGAAAATTCTATTATACTATTGCGGGGAAATAACTCTAGAGTGGCAGGAGGTTATTGTGGCGATCAAATTGCATGGGCTCCGGGTCTCCGAGTATCTCCACATCATTTCTTTGGTGCAGCTCATCCAGGTAGGCTTCCGACACGCCGACGATATCTAAGCGAAGGGTATTTTTTATGCGCACAACCTTGCTCATCTGCGAAGATGTCAATCCGATACTGTCCAGCGCAACTTCAATCGCCTGTCGATCATTTTGAAAATACATGGGCACGGCACCCTTTTCCAGGCTGATGCCGGTAATACAATTTTTATAGGTAACGTCATAATCGATTTTATCGACCAGTCGTTTGGTCGTAAGATCCGCCAGGCCGATCCCGATGGCGTTGCCCTTGCTTTGCTCCGTCAGATCCCGCACGAATACGCGCTTTATCCGGACCGGATGATCAAAAACCTCCACAAAATCTCGATTCCTTCCGGTAACGTTGGGATCGATCCCAACCCCGCTGATGTTTTTTCCCATCTCGTCAACGATGAGCAGGTCGATGTCATCAAAGGGCAGATGGGCCATCATTTTTTTGGACTGTGACAGCAGCTTTTCTTCACCGCTTTCCATGTTCTCAGGTTTAAAAGCGGCTATTCGAGCCGTTTCGCCGTAACCGTTTTCGATGATGCCGATCCCACAGACCACCGGTGTTTGCTGCAGCACGATGCGGGCGGCATCCCTGATGATTTTCGGAAACGTGTAGGCAACCGCCGCTTTGTGATAATAGGCGGCGCCTTTATGCTTTCCCATCCCGATGGCCATCATTTTCATCAGGCCGCTTTCGATGGAGGCCTTAAATTTAGTGTGGCATTTGATTCGATTGACCACCACGATATGATCAGCGCCCCGGGCATGTCTATCAAGAAAAACCGGCACCCCGTCATCGGTTGCCCCTATCTGCTGGACATCCATGGAGGTCAAGATGGGGGCTTGCAGGTAAGCATCCGTCACGCCCAACTGGGCCAGCACGGCCGTCTGGCCCTCGGCGGTCGCCCCGCCATGACTGCCCATGGCAGGAAAGATGAAGGGTTTGGCCTCGAGGGATTTGAAGAAATCAACGACAGTCTTTAAAATTTCAGCAATGTTGGCGATGCCGCGACTGCCGGCCGTAATGGCCACCCGGCTGTCCGGTCGGATCTGATCCCAGGAAAAGCGGTTCAGCTCCGCCAGGACCGCTTTACGAATATCGGATACCCGGGTGCCGTCAAAATGCTGACGAATGCGGCAGATTTGGGGCAAGTTTATCATCTGATTTATTTTTTGACGAAGGGAAAAATGTCCGTATAACCCATAATATCGGTCGCAAGTAAGGTAAGAAATACGATCAGGGCGACAATCAGGACCAATTCAAGCGCACCGCTGCCGGCAGGGAGTTGATCCAGTTTATCAGCAATCGCAACGGCCTCGGCGTCTGACAGGCCATTGATTCGGGCGTCAGCCTCGCGGGGGTCGATCCCCTGTTTGATCAGCGCCTGACGCACATCTTCACGCACAAGCAGTTGTTTGATGCGGCTGCGGGCCTCCTGACCCTGAGAAGCTTCCAGAACCGTTTCGGTTTCGATCATGGCCGCCAACGCGGATTGAAAAGGCCCCGAAATCAACAGCATAAAAAGGGCTACCACAAAACTGACCGGTTTCAACGTTTGTCTGATTGTTTTCATAGTTTTCCTCCGTTGTCTTTAAGCTATGATTTCCTTGTTTGATGCCGGCAAATAAATATTGAAGGCCGCTCCCCGGCCTTTTTCACTCTGAGCGGTGATAATGCCGTCGTGGTTTTTAACGATGCCATAGGCGGAAGCCAGCCCCAATCCGGTACCGCGCTCCTTTTCTTTGGTGGTAAAAAAAGGATCAAAGACCATTTTGAGAGTCTTCTCATCCATGCCGATGCCGGTGTCCCGAATGAATATTTTGACATAATCACCGGCAGCGGCATTGTATGGCTTCACAAAGCCTTTGTCCAGATGGACATTTGCGGTTTCAATGAACAGCGTTCCACCGGCGGGCATCGCCTGCCAGGCATTGACGTAAATATTCAGCAGGACTTGCTGTATCTGGCTGCGATCCACCTCTACCGCGGACAAATCTTCCCCCAATTGTCTTTCAATTGTGATCTCTTTTTTGGTTCGACCGAACATATGGGAAGACTTTTCCACCAGCTCGTTAAGATCCGTGGGTAAGACCTCGTATTTGCCGCCGCGCGCAAAGCCCAACAATTGTCGGGTCAGCTCAGCAGCACTGCCGACGTAATTCTCAATTTCCGTCAGATGCTCAAAATGCGGATGGTCCGGACCGATATCGGCCAACAGCAGGGAGGCTCGGCCCTGAATACCCATGAGCAGGTTGTTAAAATCATGGGCAATACCGCCTGCCAGGGTTCCGATAGCCTCCATTTTCTGGGCCTGTTGCAATTTGGCCTGAAGCTGCTCTTTTTCCCTGGCCGCCCGTTTCTTTTCCGTCATATCGATAATGCAACCCTCGATATAGCCGTGCTCAGGGTATATGAGGGCACTGACGGCGATCTCGGTGTGGTTGCCGTCAGGGCGAATTGACATGATCTCAAATCCATCGACCCTGCCCTTCTCATTCAACTGACGCAACAGTTCCCGGCGACGGTTGGGATCGGCATAATGCTCGGTGGTTTTGAAGCCATTGTAAAATTGATCCGGGGAATCATAGCCCATGATCTCGGCGAATGCCTGATTGGCCAAAAGAATCTGGCCGTCATCGATGCGAGAGCGGTAAAGCCCGACCATGGCGGTTTCAAAAAGATTGCGAAATTTTTCTTCGCTGTCTTTTAACGCCTTTTCAATCTGCCGGCGCTTGGTGATGACCTCCGTAAACATAATCAGGCCGCCAATTTTGCCGCTGCGGTCCCGCCAGGGACACAGCTCCCTGCGGACCCAGTCCGTAGTGCCGTCAGCCCTTGGAAAGGGCTCCTCCGCCTTTTTAATTGTTTCGCCGGCAAAACACCTCTGGTGTTCATCCTTCCAGTGCGGCGGCAGATCCGGAAACAAATCGTAATGGCAGGTCACACATCGCCACCGCGGCCGGGGTGTGGGCCATAAACAGGGCCAATAGTCCTGCGCGGGATTCGATCTCTCTATCGGAGGGTTTCTGCTTGCCGGAGTTGGTGTCCTTTGCTTTCATTGCTGTCGACCGATCCTCATGCATCGTCGCGAATCTGGGAGGTTGCATCGGTTAAAATGATATAGACGCTCAACAAAATTAAAATTGATATCATAATGTAATTTTATAATTATTTCAATTATTGAATTGGGGCGCCGCTTTTGTTTGAACACTACAAGCTGGTCCGGGTGTGGGGTGACCACCCAATCGGCCATCAGCTCATTGATGACGAGCCGGGGAACGAAAAAATTCTTTACGGAATCAAAAAGATTTTCTATAAGGGCCGGACTGGAAGTAATGCGGGACGTGATTGTGCCGCGGTCCATCATGAATTCTAAATCCAAAAGACTCGGGTGTTTGAATGCACAGACAGGATTGCACCATTCGGCAGCCTGAAGGGCAATTTCACTTCATCGACTGGGGCGGCAGCGGCCCGCTGGCCCATTTCGCGCATGCCACGGTTGTGCCGGCGCATACGCTCCCCTGGCGCATCTGCTCCGGTCCAAGCTGCATATTCTGGGCATGGACGATCGCGGACATGGGCAAACCCGCATGCCGGCCAATCCTGATCAGCTCACCAGCTGGCGTGTATTCACAGACGACCTGGAGTGCTTCTGCGATCATTTGAAAAAACCCGTGATTGCCATGGGACATTCCCGCGGCGCGGTGGTCAGCCTGATGCTGGCGCTTAAACGTCCTGATTTAATCCGAGCCCTGGTGCTGATCGACCCCACGATTTTGCCTTTTTCCTGGATGTGGTGGTGGTATCTCGCCAAAAGACTGGGTTTTGCCCGATGGCTGCCCATCATCGCTACGGCCGCCAAACGAAGAAGCTCCTGGCCGGACCGGGCGAGTATTTTGAAATCTTATCGCCGCAAAGCGGTATTTAGCACCTGGCAGGATGGATTTCTGGAGGCTTACATTGCCGACGGGACCGAAAGAAACTCTAATGACGGATTCAGATTATCCTGCGAGCCGGCCTGGGAATCGAAGTGCTTTTCGGTTTGTCCCCACGATATCTGGCGCCATGTTCCCCGCTTAAAGTTGCCCGTCCTGGTAGTGTACGGAGCCTACTCGGACACCTTTCTTGCGCCGGCCGTAAAAAGATTCCAATCAAAGGTTGCCCACGCACGCGTGGTACGCTTTGAAAAATGCGGTCATTTTGTACCCATGGAGCGGCCCGAAGCAACCGCCGGGGCGATATTTGATTTCCTCCAAGCCCTGAACCTCAATTGAAAAAATTCATATTCGGTCTACTATGAATGTCCGGTGGTTTTTCGAAAAACCGTCTGACAATGGTTTCTATCTGTGACATTTCCGTCGCATTCAATATGCGCGTATACAGGGCATGGCCAAATCGAAAGTTGGCACAAAAATAAAACGAAAAGCGTTTAAAGCGTTTGATTGCCGGTATGGTATCATAGTGGGTCACCAGCAGCCTGATCAACTCCAGGGCAGCCTCCCTGAAAATTTCCGGGTGCGTCTGCAAATGGCCCAGAAACTCCGCAAATATCCAGGGCCTGGCAATGGCCATACGGCCGAGGGCAATTCCGTCACAGGCGGTTTCATTCAACATTCGGATACAGTCGCTGCGGTCAAATACGTCGCCATTGCCAAACACCGGAATCGATACGGCCTGCTTTACCAGACCGATGTAAGCCCATTTAGGGGGACGGGACCGCCTGTCCGGGGCAACCCGCGGATGAAATGTCAGGGCATCGGCACCGGCATCTTCAAAACCCTTGGCCAACTGAACCGCCAACTGGGGATCATCTTTCCAGCCGGTGCGGAATTTGACCGTCAGCGGGCAGTTAATGGCCTTGCGCACCGCCGCCACAATCGACGTGGCGAGATCAGGGTCTTTCAACAGCGCCGCGCCACAGTTGCGGCGACAGATGCGCGTATTGGAACAGCCCAGATTTATATCCACGCCGAATAAACCCTCATCTTCAATTCTGCGGGCCGCCCGGGCCATGGTTTCGGGATCGTCTCCAAAAATTTGGCAAACCAGCCGGGACCGTTCCGCGTCCCGCCATCTGAAATAGGGTGAGACAAAGCGGTTTTCACCGGGAATGGCTCTTGCGCTGCACATTTCGGAAAACAGCAGGCCATATCCGCCGTAGGTTGACACGAGCTCACGAAAGGCGATATGGCCCAAAAAACTCATGGGGGCCAACACGAGCCTTGTATCAATGGGTTTGTCCCCAATTTTAAGAGGTTGACGCAGATATTCGGCGAGGTTATAGATCATAGGTGGAAATTAGCAAATTTGATCAGAGATTGGAAGTCGAAGCCGTTAACTGTTAGATCAAATCTGAATTGCTACAGTTAAATCACCAATCACAAGCACCAAAACATTTACCCTGCTCACTAATGCTTCGCATTAAATCTTCGATTTATTGAACAGGACAGGTAAATCTCAAATTCAAATATTCAATGGCCTAGACTCTCATTTCTGCTGTTCCGTATTGTATTGCAAAGCAGACTGCGTCGTTAGATAGTCTATTTGAAATGCGGTAAGCGGATCAACTGGTTTGAATTTCGGATTTTGGTCATTGGGATTTATTTGGTATTTGGTATTTGGTGCTTGGAGTTTTAACAGCTTTGATTGGGGATAGCTTGCGCTGCATAGCCCTCTTATTAACATTTGTGAATCTCTTATGTCTATACTGAGCAAAGGTATCGCCGTTGTCGGCTCAACGACGATTGATAAAATCGTCAGCCAGCATCAACGTATTTTCAAGATAGGCGGTGCTACGGCATATGCCGGAATCACTTACAGTCGACATGGAATCGGTACGCAGGTCGTCTCCAATATTGCCCCTGGTGACCGGAAGATTATCAGACGGTTGGAGCAGGAGAACGTCGTCGTCCTCGACGGCCCTACCGACCGGACCACTCAATTTATCAACGATATCCGTCAGCATTCCCGCCGACAGAAAATCCTGTACCGGGCTCGATCGATTCAACTTCAACAGCTATCGGCCGTAGCGAAGCGCGCGGGGGCATTGCATCTGGGTCCCCTGCACCCCGATGATATCGAACCGGAGGCCCTGACCGCCCTAAACGCCCATAATTTAAAGATATTTTTGGATGTTCAGGGATATACCCGCAAGGTTGGCCCCCCCCAAGTGTCGGCAGCTGTATCAAAACACCTGACATCCGCTTTAAAGGCCGCCCACATCATCAAGGCAAACGGAGCCGAACTCAATCTCATTGTTGACCACTACCAAGAAAATTTAACCCAAATCATGAAATCTTTTGAAATTGAGGAATCGGTGATTACATTGGGACAAGACGGTGGGTGGGTCGAAAGCATGCGCAGCGGAAAGTCGGATTTTTCAGCACAAAAAGTTGCAACTGCCGTGGATCCGACCGGAGCCGGCGATGTGTTTTTTGCTTCCTACCTGGTCGGTCGCTTTTTAAACAACCAGAACATTGCCGATGCCTGTCGTTATGCTGCCCGCACCGCAGGCCGCCAGGTGTCAGGCAAGTACATCACCTTTGATGTGCTGGCTTTGCCCTAGACGTTGACCCGGTGAAGTGACGAAAATTTGTGGTCAGGCTTTATTTCTCCGGCTGGAATGTGCTAATGTGCTTCAGAACAACATCATATTCACCATCAAGCAGCGGCAATGATGACGCTCGGGATATTCGGCTTACCCAGGCAATGCGAATAATCCTAACAGGCTTATTCGACTCGACGGCTGCTCCCCCAGCACTTGCAGAACAGATTTATTAATCTGCTGTCCCCACTGGTTAGGCTAATTTCCAAATGGGGATTGAGTCCCAATTCTTTTACCGTTGCAGGCGTGATTCTAACAGCGGCCGGCACAGGTGCCTTTTTAGCGGGATTCATCCGTCTGGCCGGCATTTGTATTTTGCTCGGTGGCCTGTGTGACACACTCGACGGTTTGCTGGCCCGCACGACCGGCAGAGCCACACGGTTTGGTGCCCTGCTTGATTCCACCGTTGATCGTTACGCCGAATTTATTATGTTTTCCGGTATCGCCGCCTATTTTTTCTTTATCGATGATTATGGGACGGCGGCAGGTACGCTTTTGGCGTTAGGCGGTTCCTTTATGGTCAGCTATACGCGTGCGCGCGCCGAAAGCCTGGGATTCGACGCCAAGGGCGGCTTCATGCAACGCCCTGAGCGCATTGTACTGATCGGATCCGGCGCGATCATTCATCTGAATGCGCTTATATTGGCCATCTGGTTGGTGGCCTTCTTTGCCAATTTTACTGCCCTGCAAAGAATTCGCTGCGCGTATAAACAGGATTCGAGTGAGTTCAAGGAAGAAATCATCATCAAAACCTAGAAGCTATCCCAGGGGTGCATCTTACGCCCAATGGCTGCGTTGCAATTTGGTTTTAAATGCTCACGTACTGCGTGTACGCTCCGCTTTAAAACCAAATTGGCGCCTTGCCCTTGAACGCAAGCTGCACTCCTGGGATAGCTTCTGAGTTTGCCAATTATGAGCCTTTAAACTATTTACGGGACGGAAGAGTTGGAAATACATATTATTAAAGAGGACATATGCCGGATAAAAAGCAATCTGCAAAAGTAGACGGATATGACGTGATAATTGTGGGCGGGGGGCCGGCCGGCCTTTTTGCGGCCTATTATTTAAGTCAGCATTCTGATTACCGGGTGCTGCTGATTGAAAAGGGTAAAGGCTCTCTGAAGCGCGATTGTCCGATCAATTCCTATCAAGAATGTATCAAGTGCAAGCCATGTAACATCCTCAGCGGCATCGGCGGTGCCGGATTATTCTCGGACGGCAAACTGAACTATATTTACAAACTGGGTAAAACAGATCTTTCCCAGTTTATGCCCATTCCCCAGGCCGAAGCGTTAATATATGAAACCGAACAGATATTCAACCAATTCGGTATGGATGGACCTGTTTACCCTACCGACGTGGATGCCGCCAGAGAGATCCGCAAGGTCGCCAAACGCCATGGCATCGATCTGCTTATCATCAAACAAAAACATCTGGGCAGCGACCGCCTGCCGGATCATATAACCGCCATGGCCGATCATATCAAATCCAAAGGGGTGGTCATGCACACCTCCGAGGAGGTCAAGGATGTCCTGGTTGAAAACAATCATGTGGCCGGCGTTGTGACCAAAAGAAAGACATACCGCTCCAAAAATGTCATCCTCGCGCCCGGCCGTGCTGGTGCCGATTGGGTTGGCGGCATTGCGCACCAGCATGGCATCGGGCTTAGCCAGCGGGGAATTGAAGTCGGTGTCCGTGTGGAGGTTCACAACGACATCATGCAGGATCTGTGCGATGTCATCTATGACCCGACCTTTTTTATTCAAACCGGGAAATACGATGATCAGACCCGAACATTTTGCACCAACCAAGGGGGATTTGTCGCTTTAGAAAATTACAGTACCTTTGTGTGCGTCAATGGGCATGCCTATCAGGATAAAAAGTCACAAAATACCAATTTTGCGTTCTTGTCCAAGGTAGTGCTCACTGAACCGGTGACAAACAATCAGGCTTATGGTGAGTCCATCGGAAGCCTGGCGACGTTGATCGGCGGCGGCAAGCCGATCCTGCAGCGCTTCGGCGATCTCAAACGGGGTCGACGCAGCACCTGGCACCGCATCAATAAAGGCTATATTGTACCGACAATGACGGATGTTGTCTGCGGCGATATCGCCATGGCACTGCCGGAAAGAATCCTGACCAATATCATCGAAGGGCTGGAAAAACTGAACCATGTGGTGCCGGGCGTGGCCAATGACGAAACCCTGCTGTACGCTCCGGAAATTAAATTCTTTGCCACCCAGGTCGAAACCGCCAGTGACCTGGAAACCAAAATAAAAGGAATGTA
>WOR8_10000448_pt1 | contig 42617 bp, 38 predicted proteins | sample DeeMarSeWOR38_10_FD_19890 | JGI IMG/M metagenome (IMG submission 19890)
CTATTGGCTATTATTTCCTATATGGCTGGCATGTTCGGGTTCTGGATAGGCGTTAAACTGAATCAAACCATCATTTATCGATGGATCAAAAGAAGATACCTGTTAAAATATCAGAAGTATTTAAATAAGTATGGCTTTTTTTTAATTATCGTAGCTGCTACAACGCCATTGCCCTTTTCTGCCATCAGCATGTTAATGGGATCTGTTAATTATCCGTTTAAAAAATTCTCGCTTTATGCATTAACAAGATTCCTCAGGTATGCCGCATATTCTATTATTTTCTGGGAAATCAATACTATAGGATAAGCAATGATTTTTTATTCCACAGTTACAGATTTTGCCAGGTTTCTGGGTTGGTCTACATTACAACCTCTCATAACAGCAATGTGATAGGCGAGTAATTGTAAAGGAACAACTGTAACCAGTGGAGACAATGCTTCGTGAGTAGCAGGTATTTCTAAGACATAGTCTGCCATTTTTCGGATTGTTGTATCTCTCTCAGTAACAATAGCAATAACTTTTCCTTTTCGGGCTTTTACTTCCTGGATATTAGATACTATTTTTTCATATGTGCTATCTCTTGCAGCAATGAATACTACTGGCATATCTTCATCTATTAATGCAATAGGTCCATGCTTCATCTCGGCGGCCGGGTAACCCTCGGCATGTATATATGAAATTTCCTTTAGCTTAAGCGCGCCCTCCAGGGCCACAGGGAAATTATAACCTCTCCCCAGGTATAAAAAATTTTTCGAATCTTTAAATATCTCTGAAAGTTGTCTGATCTGTTCATTATTTTTTAGAACAATTTCAACCTTTTCTGGGATTGTTTCCATTTCAACTAAAATCGCATGAAAATCCTGTTCTTTAATGGTACCTTTTTCATAGGCCAGTCGTAAAGCAATCATTTTCAAGACGATCAACTGAGCTGTAAAAGCTTTTGTACTGGCAACCCCAATTTCCGGTCCTGCATGTGTATATGCTCCTTCGTGAGAGGCTCTTGCTATAGAGGACCCCACAACATTACATATTCCAAATACAGTAGCACCCTTTTCCTTCGCCATTTCAATGGCGGCCAATGTATCTGCTGTTTCCCCGGATTGGGATACTGCAAATATTACATCTTCTTCTTTTATAACAGGATTTCTGTAACGGAACTCTGAAGCATATTCAACCTCAACAGGTATTCGACAGTATTCTTCAAAAAAATACTCAGCGACTAAACAGGCGTGCCAGGATGTACCACAGGCAATCATAATAATGCGGTTTGCATTTTTTAATTTATTTGCATATTCCCTGATACCTCCCAACATCAAATATCCTTGTGACGCATTTAACCTTCCTCGCATACAATCCTTAATGGACCGAGGTTGTTCAAATATTTCTTTGAGCATAAAATGTTCAAAACCACCTTTTTCAATAGATTCCAGATCCATTTCAAGGGTATGTATATACGGGGATGTTATAACATTATTGATATCCTTAACGATAAGCTCATCCGTTCTTATCACGGCTAATTCAGTATCATTTAAATAGACTACTTCATTTGTATACTCAATAATAGGAGAGGCATCAGAAGCTATAAAATACTCTCCTTTTCCTACACCAATAACCAATGGGCTACTTTTTCTGGCAGCTATGATTGTATCCGGATTATCGTTTGACAATATTACAATAGCATAAGCTCCTATAACCTTAGACAATGCTATCCTTACTGCCTCTTCCATGGAACATTGGTTACTCTCTTTAATTTCATGAATAAAATGAAGCAATACCTCAGAATCCGTTTCACTTGAAAAAGTATGACCTGCTCTTATTAATTCTTCTTTAATAGCTGAATAATTTTCAATGATTCCATTGTGAACAATCGCCATACACTCATTATTTGCTGTATGTGGATGCGCATTATGATCACTCGGTTCTCCGTGAGTTGCCCATCGTGTATGCCCGATACCAATCGACCCTTTAATATTTTTATTTGATATAGAATCCTCGAGCTCTGCAACTTTTCCCTTTTTCTTATATATATCAATCTCTTTTCCCATAAGGGCAACACCCGCACTGTCATAACCCCGATATTCCAATCTTTTAAGTCCTTTGATAATAATAGGTAAAGCTTGCTGATTACCAATATATGCTACAATTCCACACATATGCTTTTGGTTTTAAATGAAAAAACCAAATATAATACAATTATTACTTAATATAATAATATTTTTTATTATTTTAATCGAGTGTAGTAGATTTTGGCTTTGATATTCCCCGGATCAATCTGGAAATGATTAATGGTTAGGGTCAATCCAAATTCGGGAGGATACACAAGAATTTCTTGAAATGGATTGACTCCTGTGAGAATATTGCCTGTATATAAGGTGGTAAAGGTTTCATAATTATTTGCATCATCATCGAAAACAGGACGCGCTAAATCACTGGCTCCCTCAATTGTTAAACCTAGAAACTCCGGTCCGCTACGAATTCGACGGTTAGTTTCATCGGTAAAATATAGGGTGATTGAACTTGGTGGATTCTCATTAGGAAGTGGATCATTTATTTTAATTTCGAGAATCACCCGGTTGAAAGCTATATTAGGAATACTGTCAAAAAAATCAAAGATTGGGGCCATATCCAATTTTGGGATTAGCCCAGCTCCTGATTGAACATATGTTTTATTGTCCGAAGGGATGAATTCCGTATACGGTTGGTCTTCGATACCCTCCAGGGGTGTACCGGTACGATCACTTATAATTCTATTAAAATTAGCAGTAGTAAAAAATTTAAATTCATAAAAACTTTGGACTGTATCACCGGGCTTATGGTAAAAAAGTTGAAGTCCGGATTCATCGGATTCCTGGTTATATCTCAATAATGTATTGTTCCCAGGATCGGCAAAAAAAGCAAATCCTTTAAACAAATCTTGAAGTGTAGAAACCTCATCCGGATCAATTATGGTAGAATCACTGGCTGCATTAAATAAAGCATTACCATAATCATCACTCAACCTGTAATAAATTAATGTATCTTCATCCTCAGGTAATAGGAAAGTTCCGTTTCCAAGGGGTTCAGTATCATATTCGATATCACTAAAACTAAAATAAGCCACCGTATCGTTGATATCCTCTGTCAATTCATGTACTGTAAAAGATTGTAATTCCAGTACACCGGGACCATATATATAATCCACATTTAAAAAAAGATAGATTGAATCATATACAGCACTATCAGGAATACTTAATTTACTATTTCCAAAACTGAACCTGGTATAACCTGAGGCCGTAATTTTTCCCAGGTCCATATTTATATAATTCCCTGCTAATAAACGGGCACTAGATGATGTTAAAATTGAATCGAGGCTGATAACACTGGATGGGATATCAATTTCTGCGTAGAAGGCTCCTACCTTGTCGGAATCAGCTCTAAGCTCCAGCCCTATCTCATTCGGATCCTCACAGTGAAATAAAAACAGGGCCAACAAAAAAATTAGCCATGTTTTTGTTCTCCTACCCAACAAGCTCATTATATAGATTATAATATGATTCTAGGTAATCGTCCTCTTTATCTATTATATCAACTTTCTTATTATTTGGAATTTCCTTAAATAATTTGGTTACATCCTTGTCAAGTTCTTCTCCTGCTTTAATTATAGCATCTGAATATTCAATCCCAATTTTAATAAATCCTTCAAAATCACCTGACTCCAGATTTGATAACATACTATCATCAATGTCCAGCATCTTCACCTTATTGATGAGATCTCCATTAAATTTATAATCAAATGATTTATTATAAACAGTAAAAACTGTTTTAGTATTTTGAAAGATTGGATCGTTCTTATAGGTCGTTTTGATATACATTGGAATTAAACTTGTCATCCAATCATTACAATGAACAATATCTGGAGGCCAACCAAGTTTTTTTACCGTTTCGATAACACCTTTGCAGAAGAAAATAGCTCTTTCGTCATTATCTTCATAGAAATTATTCTGTTTATCATAAAACACTGATTTTCGATGAAAATAATCTTCATTGTCAATAAAATATACCTGCAATTTGGCATTTGGAATTGAGGCTACTTTAATGACAAGAGGTTTCTCTTCCTCACCAACTGCGATGTTGATCCCGGATAACCTGACCACTTCATGCAATCTGTTTTTACGTTCATTAATCAATCCGAATCTGGGAACAAGAATTCGAATTTCCATTCCTCTTTCCTGCATGGCTTGAGGAAGTTTTCTAACTAACTCTGCTACTTTTGAAGTCTGCAGGAAAGGATTAATCTCACTTGCGACGTAAAGAATTCGAAGTTTTGACATAATCTATCGTTCAATTTGGTAAATCTCTCAAAAGGATGCACAAAGGTACTAAATAATAAGCTATTTTAGAACATATTAGTAATTAAAAACGTAGTTTTATTGCCCCAATCACTGGAGTATCAATGTCAAGATGAAGGTATTTAAGAACAAAAATGATCTTTGTTATTTCATTGATAATGAAAGATTTAAAGGCAATAAAATAGGCTTTGTCCCGACCATGGGAGCGTTGCATCGGGGTCATTTGGCATTAGTGAATTACGCTATTAAAGAAAATCACTTGTGTGTTTGCAGCATCTTTGTCAATCCCACGCAGTTTAATAATTCGGAAGACTTATTAAAGTATCCTCGAACCTTAGAAGATGATCTTAATTTGCTTGAAAAAGTGGGGTGTCATGTTGTATACATTCCTGAGTTGGATGAAATTTATGATAATCCGACTGCATTAAGAACCACAATTAACTTTGGAGAAATAGAATCAATCCTTGAGGGGCAATACCGGCCTGGCCATTTTCGGGGAGTAGGTCTGGTAGTCACCAAATTTTTTAATATTATTAAACCTAACACAACATATTTTGGTCAAAAAGATCTTCAGCAATTTTATTTGATCAAACAATTGATCCGCGATTTCTCCTATGATATTCAACTAGTCTGTGTTCCTACCTTACGGGAAAAGGATGGGTTAGCGTATTCATCAAGAAATGAAAGAATCAAATCAGAATATCGATCTATTGCAAATAAATTCTATGAATGTCTGGTACAAAGCAGGGATCTTCTTAAAAAAGGATTGAATATGAAAAAAATAAAGGAATTTGCCAACACATACATAGGTCAATACCCACCATTACAATTGGAATATCTCGAATTGGTTGATACCGAGGATTTTCAAATCATAGATAAAATCCGCAATGAAAACCAAACTGCATTATGTATTGCAGGATATGTGAATAACATTCGATTAATAGACAACGTATTGTATATTTAGTATCTTTGCGGTCTTATATTATGAATATTGAGGTTTTAAAATCAAAAATACACCGGGTAAAAATAACCCAGGCAGAACTCCATTATGTTGGCAGTGTAACCATCGATGAAAATCTAATGGATGCGGCAAATATTATTGAAAATGAAAAAGTTCAAATAGTTAATATAAATAACGGTGAACGTTTAGAAACATATGTGATTAAAGGGGAGAGAAACAGTGGTCAAATTTGCCTAAATGGTCCCGCTGCCCGTAAAGCACAGATTGGTGATACAATCATCATCATTTCTTATGCTTCTATGACGCCCGAAGAAGCCAGAAACCACAAACCAGTAATTCTTTTCCCAAACGACAAAAACAAGATCTCTTGAAACCTTTAAAGAAGCTTAAATCTATACTCAAGTACATTCTTACCTTGATTATAGCGATAGCCTTACTTCTATATGTTTTTCGAGATATTGATCTGCATAACTTATTATTTAAACTCAAAAGGGCCAATTTTACCTTTGTATATATTTCCATTGCTTTATCATTAATCAGTCATTATTTTCGAGGATACAGATGGACTCTGCTTCTCAGACCCTTGGGATATGAGGTAAACTCGTTCCGTGCTTTTATTGCGGTAATGGTTGGTTATTTTTCCAATTTACTGGTTCCAAGAATGGGCGAAGTAACCCGTTGCGCCATTCTGAAAAAAACTGATAATATTCCCATACCTGCTTCATTAGGAAATGTAATATCCGAGAGGATACTGGATCTGATCATTTTGATTTTAGTCATATTTTTAACATTCATTATTGAATTCTCCACGCTCAAGGATTTTTTATTTCAACAGATCAATTCTGCTTGGAGTAGTTTTAATCTTATAAATTTTCTCATCGGTACAGTCCTGATCATCCTGATTTTTTTAGTTGGAGGTTATTTTATAATACAGAAAAAAGATTCGATTAAATCGATGAGTCTTTATCAAAAAATACGTCCTTTTATCTATGATCTTATAAATGGATTAAACAGCATCAGAAAGATAGAGAATAAGACCGGATTTTTTGTATCCACCATAATGATATGGATTTTATATTATTCGATGTCTTATATTATCATATTTTCTTTTCAATCAACCTCACATCTTGATTTTTCTGCTGGTTTATCTATTCTGATGGCCGGGGGATTAGGAATGACCGCACCGGTTCAGGGAGGGATAGGCACCTATCATGCCTTTGTAAGTGGTGTATTGTTTCTTTATGGCATCAGCAAGGAGGATGGAGTCTTATTTGCAACGTTATTACATACATCTCAATTTTTTTCTATCGTATTATTTGGAGGTATAAGTTTTATCATTAGTCTCTTTCTTAAGAAAAATCCAAATGGAAACGAAATACAAAATTCAATCTCTTGAGAATGCTATAAGGTTGGTATCAACCTGGAAAAGGGAAAGACAAAAAATCGTATTTTCTAACGGATGTTTTGATATCCTGCACATTGGTCATGTCGATTACCTGGAAAAAGCTAAAAATAGTGGAGATAAGCTCGTCATTGGTCTTAATTCGGATATCAGTGTTCATCGTCTTAAGGGTTCTAATAGACCCATCAATATGGAATTGTCAAGGGCCAGAATACTGGCAGCTCTTTCATTCGTCGATCTGGTAATATTATTTGATGAAGATACACCTATTAAGCTGATTGAAGCTGTAAAACCGGATATTTTAGTGAAAGGCAGTGATTATAAAATTCAAAACATAGTTGGGGCAAAATTCGTTATGGAGAATGGTGGAAAAGTCATAACTTTGGATCTGGTAGAAGGAGTATCCACCACTGATATTATCAACAAAATAAAAAACTGTTAAAAATATGTTTATTATTATTTTAATAATTTTCATGATTATAAGCTTCGGGGTAAGTGCGACCCTTCGAAATAAATTTAAAAAATATTCAAAAATCGGCATAAAAAGTGGGCTCAGCGGTAATGAAGTAGCCGAATTAATGTTGCGGGATCATGGCATACATGATGTAAGGGTAACCTCTGTAAAGGGATCATTAACTGATCACTACAATCCGGCAAATAAAACTGTAAATTTGAGTGAAGAAGTATATTATGGTAGATCGGCTGCTGCAGTTGCAGTTGCTGCACATGAATGCGGACATGCAGTACAGCATGCCACTGGTTATCGTGCCCTTGAAATGCGTAGCGCACTCGTTCCCATCCAAAATGTAAGTGGCAGGATTTTAAATTTCGTTGTACTTGCGAGTATATTTGGGGGAGCATTTCTTTTTAGTACATTCCCATTTGAGTGGGTATTATTGATCATTATTGGCTGTTATCTGGTTTTAACTTTATTCTCATTTATAACATTACCCGTTGAGTTCAATGCGAGTAATCGTGCCTTAAGTTGGGTATCAGATAGAAATATTGTTGATGCATCAGAACATAGTATGGCGAAAGATGCACTCAAATGGGCGGCTATGACTTATGTAGTTGCAGCAATTGGAGCTCTAGTATCTCTTTTATACTACCTGAGTATATTTTTAGGATCCAGGGATTAAAATATAATTTTTTACAAGATAAACCCAAAATTTATGAATTTTGTCCTTTCCGAGGAGCAAATGGCGGTAAGGGATGCTGCCAGGGATTTTGCTCAAAGTGAACTTCTTCATGGTGTTATTGAACGTGATGAAAAACAACTTTTCCCTGCGGAGCAAATAAAAAAAATGGCAGAATTAGGATTTATGGGTATGATGGTAGATCCTAAATATAACGGAAGTGGAATGGATACGGTGTCATATGTAATCGCACTTGAGGAAATTGCCAAAATCGATGCTTCAGCGGCTGTTATTATGTCAGTCAATAATTCACTGGTTTGCTGGGCTATCGAAAAATATGGTTCAGATGAGATTAAAGAGAAATACCTTAAAAGACTGGCATCTGGTGAACAGCTTGGTGCTTTCTGTTTATCTGAGCCGGAAGCAGGTTCCGATGCAACAGCTATAAAAACAATTGCCAGGAAAATGGATAGCCATTTTTTAATTAACGGCATAAAAAACTGGACTACTAACGGAAATAGTGCTTCAATTTATTTATTGATTGCTCAATCTAACCCTGCCTTAGGATATAAGGGTATCAATGCTTTTATTGTAGAAAAAAACTCGGAAGGAATTCAACTCGGACCAAAGGAGAATAAATTAGGTATCAGAGGTTCGGATACACATTCCATCATGTTTAATGATGTAGCCGTACCTGAAAAAAATCTTTTAGGAGGAGAAGGTTTTGGATTCAAACTGGCGATGCTTATTTTAAACGGTGGTAGAATTGGTATAGCTGCCCAGGCAATTGGCATTGCTTCGGGTGCGTTTGAACTTTCACTTAAATATGCACAGGAAAGAAAATCGTTCGGTTCGGCCATATTTCATCATCAGGGTATACAATTTAAACTTTCAGAAATGGCTACATCTATTGAAGCTGCTAGATTGTTGGTATACAAAGCGGCTAGTTTAAAAGATCAGGGAAAACCTTTTGCCAAGGAAAGTGCCATGGCCAAACTGTTAGCGTCCAAAACAGCGATGGAGGTAGCAACAGAAGCTGTTCAAATTCATGGAGGATATGGCTATGTTAAGGAATATCATGTGGAAAGACTCATGAGGGATGCAAAAATTACACAAATTTATGAAGGCACATCAGAGATACAAAAAATGGTAATTGCCAGAGAATTGTCCAAAGGTAATATCTGATTAAAGGATTGTTCTTTAATTAATACAATTCTTTGTTTAACTCTCGGCTCCATTCTCAACATATAATTTTTATCCATTTATTAATTATCTTTCATATTTTATTGTACTTTTACAATATTAAATTTGCAATTAACAATTTTTTTGCAGTTATTGTATAACTATTTTATGAAATAATTCAATTTGGCTAGCGATAATTTAAATATTTAAATTATGGAAGATTACAATAAGATTATCGAGTCATTAGGAATAAAGTACAATAAATCGAAGAATATAAAAATTATTCAGGCCGTCTCAAATGATAATTTTTATGATGTTGAGAATTCTGTTTTTATTGTACATCAAGGCGAAATTAGATTTGGGCCCGATAAACAGCTGGTAAAAAAAGGTGAAATTTTATTAATTCCGGGAGGCAAAAGTGTATCGATATCCTACGGTAATATTGAATCTTATTCGGGATCAAAAGAAAAATACATTACCAGGAAAGAATCTTTCCTACAAAGCATTGATTATCCTGAAATTTCCAATTCTAATCAAGAGAAATTTAGCTATATAACCTTTGAAGCTAAAGTCTTTGACTCAGTGAATTTTTTCGCTTCCCTGGATATACCTCCATTTGTCATAAAAAGCAAACAGATTTCGGCATTGATGCATAATATTCTTGAAGAAACCGAATCGGTTGCAGCAGGGCATGAACGAATAGTAAAAGCGCTCACAGAATATTTAGTGGTTGAAATAACCCGATATATCATTGATAATCAATTATTTGTGGAACAGCTTGCTACCAATATTACCTATTTTAAAGATCCGAGGTTAATTGATATATTTGCATACATCAGAGAAAATTTACAGGGAGATCTATCCAACAAGGTCTTGTCAAATGTTGCAAATGTTTCGGAGGATTATGTTGGGCAATATTTTAAAATGTTAACAGGCATAAATCCACAAGATTATATTGAATATCAAAGGATGGAAATGGCGGTTAATCTATTAAGAACTACGAAAAGAAGTATCCGTGAAATAGGTAAGGATGTCGGTTATAAAGATACAGCATATTTCTGTCGCCGATTTAAGATGATGTTTGGTATTCCTGCCGGTAAAATGCGGAGAAGGGAATCTTTAATGAATATTTAAAGATTGATTATATTCTTCTTTGATCCCTGATATCTCGGTTAAAAATTCAGGACTTTTTTCAAGATGGTTGCCAATAACGATCAGATCCGCTCCTGCTCTCATGGCCCTTAACACCTTTTCAGTAGAATTTACTCCTCCACCAACAATCAATGGAATATCCACTACCTTCCGGACACTCTTAATGATACTTTCTGGGACAGGAATTGTTGCCCCACTGCCTGCCTCCAAATAGATAAGTTTTAAGCCTAACAATTCACCAGCCAAGGCGGTGGACGTCACCAGGTCTGGTTTATCATTTGGGATCGGATTTGTAAAGCTAATGTATGATACAGAAGTGGATTTACCTCCATCAATTAATATGTAACCTGTTGATATGGTTTCTACTCTACTTTTTTTTATAATATCTGCCACTGGTACAAGTTGACCAATAAGATATTCCGGATTTCGACCCGATATCAGTGAAAGTAATAAAATTGCATCTGCATCAAAATTTACATGTAGATTACTCCCGGGAAAAGATATTACAGGTATTGCTGATATCTTTTTAATATTCTTAATGACCGGAGCTACATCAGGATCTAACAGTAAACTTCCTCCCACAAAAAAATAGTCAACCCTGGCTTTTAATGCTTTCTGAACTATCTCCCCAATAATTTTAGGATCTTTATTTTCATCAGGATCAATTAATACGGCTAAGGATTTCTGATTAACTTCCTTTTTCTTTATAAGTTCCTTATAAATCTTACTTATCATTTTTCTCAGGCAAATCTTTTAAAAATTTAATAATAAGTTCTCTCGCTAATTCAAGTAAAACAAGCGCAGTCTTATCAGTCAAGCTTTTTAAAAAAATATTTTGTGCACTGGATTTGACAATAATCCTTTCTTTTACCTGATTATCATCAGTTCCATTATTTTCGTCTTTTCCAACAATAGCCTTTACAATCAGATATGAAATTAGTGCCCCACCTCCAATTGCAAGGATTTTCCCTCCTAAATCAAAAGCTTTTTCAGAAAATTCAGAGAATTCTTCATTAAGTGATTCCTCGAATTTGTCCGATTCTTCAATCAATTTTGCTTTTTTGTTTTGTAAACGTGAGCTCATTTTATTTATCTATTTTATCTTCTTCATCTGAAATAATTGCATTCGTAACCCAATCGCGAATTTTATTCCGTAGAGAATATACAAGTATACCCATTACTAAATAAAATCCGGCAACAATTAGATACCCGTAATATTTGTTATTTAAAAGATTATTAAAAATCTCCACAAAAAATAAGCTTAGAAACAGGATAACCAACAACCCGACCATAGCAAAAAGGATAATTAGAATAAGTACTGTAAATGCTTTGGCTACTTCTTCCTTAAACTGAATCTTATATATTTCAAGCTTGTTTTCTAAATAATTTATAAGCGTATTGACTAAATTCTTTATCATATGTAATGAATTATACCTGGATCATTCAGAAATTTAACTTAAGTTAAAAGTAATTTCATTCAAATAAAAAATAGATGAACACTTTACAATGACTGATGTTTTACTTAGAAAGATATATCAGGAAAAATGGAATAATAAAAAAAGTAACAATTATGTAAAAAAAGCCAATTAATCTCTGATTACTCGCATAATAACCCAAATTCTTGGCTAAAAATTCCGGAAAAGCCCGAATCGACGAAAATGGCAAAAAGATTGTTACACCAATCAGATTAAACATCAGATGTGCCAGAGCAAGACTAAGTGCCGCTTCGGATTTTATTAATCCAGCCAACAAAGCTGTGATTGTGGTCCCGATATTGGCGCCCATAATAAAGGGAAAGGCAGAAGATAATATTACTTTTCTTGTCGCTACAAGCGGTACCATGAGAGAGGTGGTAATTGAAGAAGATTGTAAAGCACCTGTAAAAAGTACTCCCCAAATAAAGGATTTTAATGGATTACTGAAAATATAATGTTTTAATTTATCTCTTGACTCCCCAATAAGTGATTTATAGGATAAATATGAAAATAATTTAATAGAAAGAAATAGAAGTAAAACTGAGATAATCAACACAATCCAAACATTTCCGATAAAGTCAACTATTGCTTCTGTGATTGGGCTAAGAAAAAATATATTGAGATTTCCGACCTCCATAATTGTGGCTGTCGATTCAATTCCAAACAAACCTGCCAGATGAATAGCACTTTTTGATAAAAACTGATGAGAATATTCAAGCGGGAAAACGATAATTGCAGTAAGAATGTTAAAAAAATCGTGAACTGTAGCGGCAGAAACAGCTTTCCGGAATTCAGATCGATTTGTAATATACCCTAGTGCTACGATATTACTCGTTAGGGTGGTCCCGATATTGGCGCCCATTATCAGAAATACTCCACTACTGAGTGAAATTGTGCCTGATGCTACAATAGCGACCCCCATAGATGTTATGGTTGAACTGCTTTGAATTAAAGCTGTTGTTAATAACCCAATAAAAAAAGTAATATATGGATTTTCCGCTACATTAATAAGATCTTTTGCAGTACCTCTTGCAATAAATGCCAAAGACCGGATCATGAGATCAATTGAAAAGAAAAAAATCAACAAGATTAAAATAAGAAAAATCAAGCGTGCTGTCCACGACCAGAAAATCGATTGTTTTAGGTGTAATTTATTTGTCAGTAATTTACCCATAAAAATAAAAGTTACCTTTCGGCAACTTTCAATATTTATTAAATCGCAAAATTATATATACTATTTATAAATTTAAATTGAAATACATCAAGGATATATTAAATTATTATTACATAAACATTTTTAATACCCACAAATCATTTCTTTATGATATCTTGAGTATTAAGTTTTTCTGCCATGTTCTTTGATCCTTCCCTAATATATCCGTTTCAGTGAATATATAAAGCATACAAAATGAATAAAAAGAAGTTATATGTCAATTACCCTGTCTGCTTTTTTAAATGGTTTATGATTACTTATTGAATTTTTGTTGTATATCAAGAAATCTCTTTGGGCTTTAATAAGGTTAATTGTAAACAATAACAGGTTTTTTGTTTCACTCATTATATTTAAATATAGGGTGCTGTTTTTAGTGCCACTTTCTTGATTTTTTATTCTTTTCAATTGTCTTTTACTAATTTTAGTAAGACTTTCTAAAAGTTTATGCTGGTCACTAATAATTTCATCAATATTAGTAAATCCTTTCTCTTTTAAAATCAGAATTGTCGTTTTAAAGAAATTATTAAGACTATTTTTAAACTCAGTTATTTCAGTTTTTTGATCGGGAAGTAAAGGTTTATGGTTATTATCAATATAATTAAAAATCGGTTTAGTAATATAAGTTATTGAATTAACAGTTTCCCGTAAATAATCCAGTACTTGAACATAATAATGACCAGATTCAATATCTTCCTCCTGGAGTCTTGCTATTATTATTGGAAGTGAATTCTTTAGATATTTTGTGCGTTTATTAAGTTCCTCAATCTCATTGAGCGTATTGGTAAGAGACTTCCTTTTAAAATTTATTAATCCCGTAATGGTTTTATTATATAATTGAGATACAGAAGAAATGGTATTGATAACATTATCGTTGCAGGATTTTAGAATATTTTCTCCATTAATCTGAACACCCACTAATTCTGTTTGTTCTGTTAATACTTTTTCCGTTTCCCTTTTTTTATGAATGGCAAATGATTTATACAGTAGTAGGACAATCACTATAATTAATATAATTATAGTGAAAATACCTCCGAAATGAATGAGATACGCTAAGATAAATGCAGCTGTAAAAGCACTGAAGGCAGTAAAAAACCATCCGCCAATTACTGTAATTACTCCGGAAATCCTATAAACTGCACTATCCCTTCCCCATGCTCTGTCAGCCAGAGAGGTTCCCATTGCGACCATAAACGTAACATACGTTGTAGAAAGAGGTAATTTAAGAGAGGTACCCAAGGCGATTAATGCACTTGCTACAACAAGGTTTACAGATGCTCTAACCAAGTCAAAAGATATTCCTTCCTTTTTCTTCCGAACCTGAAAAGGTTTTTGATTAAACTTTTTATCGATAAAATTCTGAGATTTATTGGGTAAAGCTTTTGAAATTACTGTGGATAAATTAATTACTCCTCTAACCAGATTTCGAGCTAAAATAGATGATTCAAATCTCTCATATCCCTCATCCTGCCTGCTTAAATTTATCTCAGTTGCTGTCACCGATCTTGCTTTTTTCGATTTATATAATGCAATCACCATTACCAGGCCTGATAAAAGCAATATATAGGTGGGTGTCTGAATTTTCCCTGTTAATGATGACATGCTAAATAATGATGGATCAGAAATATCGCTGTTAAAAAAAGATTTAAGAGATTCCAGACCAGCAAGAGGTACACCAACGAAATTAACCAGGTCATTTCCTGCAAATGCCATTGCCAGAGCAAATGTTCCAATCATTACAATTATTTTCAGGATATTAGTCTTAATAACCGCATACATTAATTGTAAAAGAATTGTCCAACCAAGGAAGCTTATAATAAGGATCAGAAAAGTATTTCCATTTATCCAGCTAACAACCTCGTCAGTTAAAAATGATGATCCTTTTGCTCCTTTGATTAGTATGAAATAGGTAATAATTGATATAGCAATACCGCCCCATATGGAACCAAAATATTTAAAGGTTTTTTCATAATCAAATGAAAAAACAACCCGGACTATCCATTGTATGATCAATCCTACAGAAAATGCGATTATCACTGATAATAATATTCCTGTTATTATTAATAAGGCTGAACTCGAATTGATATAGTTACCGAGTGTAGTCACTGAATCTCCTAGAATAGATATTTTTATCAATGATACAGCAACGGCAGCACCAAGCAATTCGAAAACAATAGATACAGTTGTTGAAGTTGGCAAGGCGAACGTATTAAACAGGTCAAGTAATAAGATATCTGTCAGCATTACTGCAAGAAAAATGATCATTATTTCACTGAAAAAAAATTGATCGGGATGAAATATCCCCTTTCTGGCTACTTCCATCATCCCGCTTGAAAAAGTTGTACCCACCAGTATTCCCAGGGCGGCAATGACCATAATCACTTTAAAAGAAGCTGCTTTTGACCCAATAGAGGAATTTAAAAAATTAACTGCGTCGTTACTAACACCAACTACTAGATCTGAAATTGCCAAAACTATCAGGATGGCTACAATAAAGATATAATATGATTCCATTATAGGGTTGGATTAAAATATAGATAAAGGTATTGCCTAATTTCATTTAAGGTTATGAAATGACTTTAATTTTATATTAATTTAATGTTATCATAATATTATCAAATTATTTTAGATTTATCTTGAGTTGAATTTTATATTGAGTATTATGACATAAAATTATTTCTCAATCGCCTACAAATATAAATTAGTATTCGGATCGTCTTTTTAAATACCGCATAATGAAATTTGGCATATACGAAATATTTAATCTAATAGGAGCGCTTGGATTTTTCATTTTTGGCATGAAAGTCATGAGTGATGGAATTCAGAAAGCCGCAGGTAATAGAATGCGTCAAATTCTTAGTGCCATGACTCAAAACAGGGTTTTGGGTGTATTCACAGGATTTGTAATAACTGCTTTAGTTCAATCATCATCCGCAACTACTGTGATGACTGTAAGTTTCGTTAATGCCGGTTTATTGACCCTCCTAGAATCGGCAGGAGTTATGATGGGCGCAAACATTGGGACCACAGTTACCGCCTGGCTGGTTTCAATTTTTGGATTTAAGGTAAAAATCGTAGCAATCTCTTTACCTATTATTGCAGTAGGTTTTCCGATGCTGTTTACAAAGAAAGGCAATATTCGATTCTGGGGTGAATTTTTAATAGGTTTTGCCCTGCTCTTTATGGGCTTAGATGCACTAAAACAAACTGTACCTGATCTTAGAAATAATCCTGAAGTGCTCGAATTTTTATCAAAATATTCAGATCTGGGTTATTTTTCTACATTAATTTTTATTGCCGCAGGAACCATTTTAACAATTATCATTCAATCGTCCAGTGCTGCTATGGCATTAACCATCACCATGTGTTACCAGGGCTGGATACCCTTTGATGTGGCTGCACCTATGGTTTTAGGTGAGAATATAGGAACTACCATCACGGCCGAATTCGCATCAATTGTAGGGAATGTATGGGCAAAAAGATCCGCACGAATCCATTCAATGTTCAATATCATTGGTGTTACCTGGATGTCGTTAGCCTATCCAATTTATCTAAATGCCATCAATTATATTATGATACACTTTATGGGTTTCGGTTCTCCATTTACTGCTGCCGAATCTATACCCATCGCTTTATCTTACTTTCATACTGCATTTAATGCCTCAAATGTACTTATCTTAATATGGTTTGTCCCATGGCTTGTTAGAATTGCTACGAAAACGGTAAAATCAAAAGGTGAGTCCGATGAAGAATTTCACCTCAAATTTATTGGCACCAGATTAATGCAAACCCAGGGTTTTAAATTACTTGAAGCGAAAAAAGAGGTTGGTAATTTTGGAGAGATCATATCAGTCATGGGAAAACGATTACGAAAATTAACAGATAAGGACAAGCCTTCTAAACAATTAAAACAGATTGGAAAGATTTATTCACTTGAGAATATTACAGATAATATTGAGAAGGAAATCTCCAATTATGTGCTAAAAATAAGTGAGGGTTCACTAAGTGTAAAGAACTCTATCGAAGTTAGAAATATTTTTTCAGTCATACATGATATGGAGCGAATAGCTGATATTTTTTCGAAAATTGCAAAAGAGTTTGAACGCAAGATTGAATATAATATTAATTTAAACGAATTACAGAATTCCGGTATTAACCAAATTCAGGAAAAGGTTGAAGAAGCCTTAGAGGTCATGGTTACTAATCTGAATAACTGGGGGCAAAATATGGATATTGAATATGCGGTATCAATCGAAAAAGAAATTAATCAAATCCGAAACACTCTGAGAAAAGAACATTTGGTCAACCTGGAAAAGAAGAGGTATGATTATAATAGTGGATTAATTTATTACAGCGTACTTATCTATTTTGAAAGAGCTGGTGATCATATAATGAATGTGAGTGAATCTTTTGTTGAGACAGGCCCTTATACTGTTGCCAGTGTAAGTTAGAAACATAAATTTAAAGAGTATGTAAGTTCTTTGAACTCTTTAATTCTCAAAAATTTATATTTCAAACGAACAGCGTTAACCACTGTTACAGAAATAAATGTCGGATATTACTGTATAATACCGTATTATTTGAAATAAGATTATTTACCTGATAAAATTTATTTTTTGGAAACAAACTTTTAAAATTTTTGCCAAATTCTTTAATCATGAGAAATTGTAATTATAAATCATTCATCGCTGCCTTAATATTACTTTTTTCATTAAATACTTCGATTGCCCAGGAAAATGATTATAATTTCCCGGAATTTAATTTTGATAAAGGAATAGGAATAAAAGCGACTAATAATCTATTCTATGTAAATTTTGGATTAAGAATGCAAAACAGGATCTCATACACTTCGGCTAATACAGATATTTTTGGTTTTGGCAATATACAAGCCAGGATCAGGCGAATGAGATTGAAATTTGATGGATATGTATTTGATCCCAGAATTTCATATAAACTGGAATTGGGATTCGAGAACACATCTATTGATTTTGAGGATGCCAGCGTTCCAAATGTTCTTTTAGATGCAGTTGTTATTTATAATCCGAATAAAAATTGGGCATTTTTATTTGGACAAACAAAATTACCTGGTAATAGGCAAAGAGTCATATCATCAGGTAGTTTAGAAATGGTGGATCGAACATTAACAAATGCTCGTTTTAATATTGATCGTGACTTTGGCATTCAGGTTCAGTACACAAATAGTATAAATGAATTTGTTTATGCGTTAAAGACAGCCATTTCCTCAGGTGAAGGTCGAAATTTTCTTACAACTGATGAAGGATTGGCGTACACGGGAAGACTGGAGCTGTTACCATTGGGTAAATTTACTAATAAAGGAGATTATACAGAGGGTGACCTTGAAAGGGAATCAACCCCAAAAGTAAGTTTTGGATTTACAGCACATAGAAATGAAAATGCCATTAGACAGAGGGGGCAAATAGGAAATTTACTATATGAATCTAGAGATCTAACAAGCTTTATGGGGGATTTTATATTTAAATATAATGGCTGGTCTGTTATGGCAGAGTACCTAACCAGAAGTACCGATGATCCTTTAACTTATAACGAAGAAGGAGATCTCCGATTTGTTTATATTGGTCATAGTGCCTTTGTCAAAGGAAGTTATGTTCTTAAAAAGAATTGGGGACTTATATCCAGTATCACCTGGGTTTCTCCATCGAGGGACATTTCTGAATTTACTGATGATATTGATGAGTATGCTCTGGGCATATCAAAATATATTAAAGGCCATAAGTTGAAAGTTCAGGCAGATATCGCCTATGAAAACAGACATAACAAATATTTTGATCAGATACTTAATGATAACTGGCAGGTAAGACTACAGATAGAATTAGGTTTTTAATTGAACCCTTTTTTAAATATTTAATTTCCAAGATTTTTAACAGCCAACCATGCCATTAATCCGGTGCCTGTTTCAAGTGCCTTTTCATCTATGTTAAAAGTAGGTGTATGTACAGCTGACACAATACCTTTTCTTTCATTTCTCACTCCAAGTCTGTAAAAACAGGCATCAATTGATTGTGAAAAATAGGCAAAATCCTCTGCTGCCATCCATATATCCAGATCGACCACATTTTCTTCCCCCATAAATTCAATCGCAAATACTTTAGATTGGATAGTCAACTCTTCATTATTTTTCAGAAACGGGTATCCTTTCAGGATCGTGAAATCTATATCGGCACCCATACCATTGGCAATTGACTCAGCCATATACTTCATTTTTTTATGAGCAGATGCTCGCCAATCCTCATTTAATGTCCTGAAAGTACCTTCAATGTGAACTTCGTTTGGAATTACGTTTGTTGCACCATCACCCTTTATTTTTCCAAATGAAAGAACTGTAGGAATTTTTGGATTGGCATGACGACTAACAATTTGTTGTAAAGCAACAATAATATGAGATGCAATTAGTATAGGATCAATATTATCATCGGGCATAGCTGCATGCCCACCTTTCCCTATCACCTTTATATAAATTTCATCCGCACTCGCCATATATACACCAGGTTTAAATCCTACTTTCCCTACTTCAAGCTGAGACATAACATGTTGTCCTAGAATAGATTCAGGAGGTGGATTCTTCAATACACCCTCTTCAATCATCTTCGTCGCTCCGCCCGGAGCTTTTTCTTCCCCCGGTTGGAAAATAAGCTTAACTGTTCCTTCAAACTGGTCCCTTATATCATTTAAAATCCTCGCCACCCCCAATAAGGAGGCTATATGTACATCATGTCCGCAGGCATGCATTATACCATTATTTTTGGATTTATAAGGAATATCATTTTGTTCATTGATGGGTAACGCATCCATATCTGCCCTTAAGGCTATTACATTTTTTCTGGGATTATTTCCCTCAATCAAAGCAACAATACCGGTAGATGCAATCCCATTTATAGATTTTAACCCATACTCAGTTAATTTATTAAAAATAAATTTGGAAGTGTTATGCTCTTCAAATGATAATTCAGGATGTTGATGAAGGTGCCGTCTGTTAGTAATAATTTCACTGGCGTATTCTGACGCTAATTTCTTAATTCTGTTTTTGATGTTCATGAAGATTCATTTGATATATACCTGTTCAGGTACGATAACAGCATTCGGAAACATTTTTTTCAGTTTGACCAATGTCTGATAAGCATCAATTTTATCTGAAAATTCACCAACTTTTACACGATAGCTTGGAGAAATAAATTGCATTTTTGGTTTGGCGTCTGGCAATACCCTGTAGACATTCTTTCTTGCCTCGTCTGCAGCTTGTCTTGAATTACTATTATGTACTAATACAGTATATTGAAAATAAGGAATGTCTTTATTGACTACAACAATACTATCCAGAATACTTTCCAACTCATAAGTAATATCCATTGTTGGTCTACGGAATTCAATATGATCTTTCTCGGGTTCTTCCATTACAGGACTAACATAGTTTTCTACCTCCGGTATTGTGGATGAAAGATCTTCCTGATAATCTTCGTCCGTTGATATCGGAACTATCTTTGGTGCACATGCATATAAAAGGATCAACCCAATACCAAAAGAAAGGATATATTTATTCATGATCAATTATTCAATAATCACACACTTATTGTTTTTTATATCTTCTTCAACTTTTTTAAATTTTATATCTTTCACTACATGGCCGTCCATATACTGAACACTCACCTTTTCATTACGACCGACAATCTTTTCTGATTTCACAGGGATCTGTTTTTCAACTGGTGGCCTAGTCTTAGAATCTGCCTGTGGCCCCTGCAGGGCTGATTTTGATTCTTCCTTCGTTTCTCTCAGATTTTGTCTTGCTCGACGCATTCTTCTTGCTTCCTGTACCTCATCAGGTTGTTCTACAGGAATTGTAGCTTTCATCAAGAAAGAAACAGTATCCTCATTTACTTTATGTATTAGTTGCTTAAATAATTCAAAGGCTTCAAATTTATAGATAAGCAACGGATCTTTTTGTTCATAAACAGCACTCTGAACCGATTGTTTCAGGTCATCCATTTCCCGTAAATGTTCTTTCCAGGCATTATCGATAATGGCTAACGTGGCCATCTTTTCTAATGAAAGTATCAGATACTTACAATCCGTCTTTATATTCTTCTGGAGATTGGAAGCTACACCGATTTGTTTCACACCATCGGTAAAAGGAACGAGGATATCTTCAATAGTAGCTCCCCTGGTTTCAAAAATATCTTTTACAATTGGTAAGGCTCTGGTTCTGATGGCTTCATTCTTATCAAGATAATGCTGATAAACGGCATTATATAAATTCTGTGTAAGTTCATCTTCTTTTAACTCATTAAACTCTTCTAGTGATATATGATAATCTAAACCGAAGATACTGATGCAATTTAATTTAAATCCATCAAAATCCTCACTCCCTTTGGCATTGATTAAAACATCTTCAACAGTATCATATATCATATTCATGATATCAACCTGAAGTCTTTCACCGAGCAATGCATTTCGTCTTCTTCGATAAATTACTTCCCGCTGTGAATTCATCACATCATCATACTCAAGTAATCTTTTTCGAATGGCGAAATTATTCTCTTCAACTTTTTTCTGGGCTCTCTCTATTGATTTTGTAACCATAGAATGTTGAATCACTTCACCTTCCTGCAATCCAAGACGGTCCATGATCCTGGCTATTCTATCAGAACCGAACAATCTCATTAAACTATCCTCCAATGAAACAAAAAATTGTGATGATCCCGGGTCACCTTGTCTACCTGACCGTCCTCTCAATTGTCTGTCAACTCGTCGGGATTCGTGTCTTTCAGTCCCAATGATAGCAAGTCCCCCCGCTGCCCTTGATTCGGGTGTTAATTTTATATCAGTACCACGACCAGCCATATTGGTCGCAATCGTAACTGTACCCGGTTTACCTGCGAATGCTACCACTTCAGCTTCTTTTTGATGGTGCTTGGCATTCAATACCTGGTGTCCGATTTTTTTCATATTAAGCATCCGGCTGACGATTTCTGAAATTTCAACAGAAGTTGTACCAACCAATACAGGTCTTCCCTTTTGTGTGAGGTCTACACACTCCTGGATCACGGCATTAAATTTCTCCCGGACAGTTTTATACACCAGATCTTCCCTGTCATCACGAATAACATCTTCATTTGTTGGTATAACAACAACATCGAGCTTATATATTTCCCAAAACTCTCCAGCTTCTGTTTCGGCGGTTCCTGTCATCCCGGCAAGTTTGTGGTACATCCTGAAATAATTCTGAAGTGTGATAGTTGCATAGGTCTGTGTAGCATCTTCAACCTTTACATTCTCTTTTGCTTCTATTGCCTGATGTAGTCCATCGGAATATCTCCTGCCTTCCAATACACGACCAGTCTGTTCATCCACAATTTTTACTTTCCCATCTACTAATATATATTCGGTATCTCTTTCAAAAAGTGTATATGCCTTTAATAATTGATTGATGCTATGTATACGTTTTGACTTTTCAGAATAATCTTTAATAATTTCTTCTTTCTTTAAGAGTTTATCCGTGTCAGATAAAATCTCATCATTTTCCAGCACTGCTATTTCATGACCTATATCCGGAAGGATAAAAAAATTGGGATCCTCATCTTCATTAGTTAATAAATCGATCCCTTTGTCAGTTAACTCTATGCTATTGTGTTTTTCTTCAATGGTAAAGAACAATTCTTTATCAACTTCAGGCATTAATTTAGCATTATCCTGCAAATAATAATTTTCGGTCTTTTGGAGAACCTGCTTTTTACCGGTTTCACTGAGATATTTGATTAGTGGTTTATGCTTGGGAAGTCCTCTGAACGAGCGTAGTAAGGCTAAGCCACCATCTTTATCATTGCCGTCACCGACCATTCTCTTCGCATCTATCAATAATTGTGCTACTAACCTTTTCTGAGCCTCGACTAGTTTCTGGATACGTGGTTTTAATTCATAAAACTCATGTTCATCTCCTCTAGGAATAGGACCTGAAATAATTAATGGAGTTCTGGCGTCATCAACAAGCACCGAATCAACCTCATCTACCATCGCATAATGATGCTTTCGCTGTACCAGGTCTTCAGTGTCACGTGCCATATTATCACGTAAATAATCAAATCCAAATTCGTTATTCGTTCCATAGGTAATATCAGCTCTATAAGCATCTCTTCTTGCCTCCGAATTTGGTTCATGTTTGTCAATGCAATCCACACGAAGGCCATGAAATTCACAAATCGGACCCATCCATTCCGAATCACGTTTCGCTAAATAATCATTAACAGTAACGATATGTACACCCCGTTTGGCCAGGGCATTCAAAAAGGCAGGTAGTGTGGCCACAAGTGTTTTACCTTCCCCGGTCGCCATTTCAGCAATTTTACCCTGGTGCAGTACAACTCCACCAATCAACTGAACATCATAATGCAACATATCCCAAGTGATCTCATTTCCTGCTGCCATCCATCGATTTTCCCAAATAGCTTTTTCCCCATCGATTGTTACATGACTGTATTTTGCGGCATATGTTTTATCGTGCATGGTAGCTTTTACTACCAATCTGGTATTTTCTTTAAAACGTCTGGCGGTTTCTTTAACAATAGCAAATGCTTCAGGAAGAAATATCAAGAGTATTTCTTCAAGTTTTTTGTTTCTATCTTCTTCAAGTATATCGATCTGATTGAATAATTCCTCCTTTTGATGAACATCCAAGGTTTCATCATCGTCAATTCTCTGATGAAGTTCATTTATCTGCTGATCAATATCGGCCAAATGGTCATCTATTTTACTTTTTAAGATTTGCGTTTTCCCCCTTAATTCATCATCACTAATATCTTGTAGCTTTCTGTATTCTTCATTTGTTTTATCAACATATGGGAGGATTTCTTTGATATCCCTTTCTGACTTCGTTCCGAATACTTTAGCAATTCCTTTGGATAATAAACCTATCATTATTTCAATATTAAAAATTTATGAAATTCAAAAATACTCCGTTTTTAGATGAAAATACAATTGCTAATGTCCCTTTATAACAGACACTCATACTAATGTAAAATAGTAAACGAATTCAGGGTATAAATTGATCTGCAAATTACCCTTTTAATTTATAATTATCCTGATAATATTCTTACGCGACATTCTTCATCATTCGCGCTAACAGTTAACCTTTTCAGTAACCAGAATCTTTTTTTTATTATCTAGATCTGTGGTGCAAAATATATAAGTATCACCTCCCTCACATATTCCTGTTTTTTGTCGAATCTCTTTTACTTTTAACCTGAAATTTCGTGTTGCTATATTGGCTTTCCGGATGGTTTTGTCCTTTACCAAGTCTTTCCATTGTTTTACATCCAATATTTTAAAAATCCGACCTGGGAACAATGTATTTAATTCATTATTTGTATAAAGATGACTGTTGGGAGCAAGTTTTTTTAAGTGAAACCTTTTTCCAACTGCATTAAATAATCCGGATTTTCTTAGTGAAACATTTGGATCGTATATGTATCTTAATGGGGCACTGTAATCACATTCCTCTTCATTTTCTTTCATATTTGAAATAAATGAATGCGTTCGATTTACTTCTTTTGACCAGGTAACGATATCAGTATCTTGTGTATATTTTTTATCATCCAGTAGTATAAGAATTTCTTTACATTCCTGGTTAACAGCAACAATATGTACCTGAAATAAATGCTTAAAATGATGAAGGATATATGTAATATCAATGAGAGGAGATACTTTTATGATAATTTTTTCTGCCTTTTCAAGAAGAATCGGAACAATTTCCATAACGTTTGGCACTGAATCTTCTAATTTAAAAACACGCCTATCTTCAAACCTACGGGAAGGATCTAAATAAATATAGTTAAATTTATCACTTATATTTTTAATGTAATTTAAGCTGTCATCGTTTATTATCTCTATATTTCGGGCATTTAAAACACGAAAATTATATAAAGCTATTTCAGCGATATCCTTATCTTTTTCTATATAGAGAACCTTTGATACCGATTGAGAAAAGAAAAAGCTATCCACACCCAATCCTCCTGTCATATCTATCAAAGTGCCATCCTTTACCAATTCAGCCTTATACCGGGCTGTTGAAGAGGAAGAAGCTTGTTCTACAGACAAAAGAGAGGGATAAACGACCTTTTCCTGAGTATAAAATTCCGGAATTTTGATTTTAGCCTTTTGTCGTGCATTCACCTGATTTACAATATATGATCGATCCTCAGGTGTATATTTTCTTAATATCAATGACAGCTTAAAAGGATCGTAATCAGAAGATTTAATTACCTCCTGATGTAATTTCAGATCAATCCGTAAATTTTTCAATTTAAAAAACTATGCTCCACCAGGTATTCAGCGATCTGTACGGCATTAGTAGCTGCTCCTTTCCGAAGATTATCAGCTACAATCCATATATTTAAGGTTTTTGGTTGTGTTTCGTCTCTCCTAATTCTTCCAACAAATACTTCATCTCTCCCATGACTATGGATAGGCATTGGATAAATGTTTTCGGAAGTATTATCCTGTACGATGACACCGGGTGTTTTCTCAAGAATATTGCGGACATCAACTAAATCGAATTCTTTATGAAACTCTACATTCACCGATTCGGAATGCCCGCCAATGGTTGGTATTCTAACAGTAGTGGCTGTCACATTTATGGAATCATCCCCAAAGATTTTTTTTGTCTCGTTAACCATTTTCATTTCCTCTTTTGTATATCCATTTTCAAGAAATACATCAATATGAGGTAAAACATTTAAATCTATTTTATAGGGATAAGCCATCGGTCCTTCCTTTCCTGCTCTTTCATTCATTAATTGATCAACAGCATTTTTCCCGGTACCTGTTACTGACTGATAGGTTGATACAACAATACGCTTAATCCCATAAGCAGTATGTAAACCTAATAAAGCCAAGACCATTTGAATGGTAGAACAATTTGGATTTGCGATGATCCTATCTTCCTTTTCTAATACGGATCCATTAATTTCCGGTACTACTAATTTATGAGCTGGATTCATCCTCCATGCAGAGGAATTATCGATCACATAGGTATTTTTTTCTGCAAATTTCGGAGCCCATTCCAGCGATGTACTCCCTCCTGCAGAAAATATAGCAATATCAGGTTTGCAATCAACCGCTTTTTGCATACTGATAACAGTATATTCCTTTCCCATATAGGAAATTTTTTTACCAACCGATCTTTCAGATGCAACCATGTAAAGGTCATCAAAAGGAAAATTTCTTTCTTCAATAACTTTCAACATTTCAGCCCCTACAAGCCCAGTAGCACCAACAACAGCTAATTTTATTTTCATTTGAGTCATCTAAAAAAAACTGATGTAAAATTAGTAAGATTATCATGGATTTTTGCTATTTTTAGAAGGACTTATAAAATTATTTGTTTTAACCAGCTTGTTACTTATCATAATTGTATTCTTTGGATTTTTCCAATATTTCGGAACTTCTATCTTACTAGATAAATGCATGTCATTAAATGCTTTGGAAGAATCCATCAATCCTTCGATCTTGATTAATGAAATAATGTTTGATCCGAATCCACCTCAGGATCTTCCTGAGGTGGAATTCATTGAATTGTACAATCCTGGTGATCAAATTATTTTTATTGATAAATGGAAATTAAATAGCGCGCTTTTATCTGATCTTTATATGATACCTGGTGAACATATCATTATCTGTAAAAAAGATCATGTAGCACTGTTAGAGAAATATGGCAAAACGATCGGCATTTATCCTTGGGATCTGCTAAATAATGAAGGACAAAGTATCATTCTCAAGGATAATTATGATAATGTGGTTGACTCTATCTTTTACTCGCCAGAATTAATTCAAGACATTGAAAAAAGAATAGGTGGATGGAGTATTGAACTGATCAATCCTACCCAGATCTGTAAAGGTAAATCGAACTGGGCAGTCTCCATCGATCCTAAGGGAGGCACCCCGGGTCAACAAAATAGTATATTCAATACCGATCCTGATACGATTCAACCAATTCTTATTGAGCATATCTGGATCGGAGAAGATACGTTGCAATTAAGATTTTCGGAACCGATGGGGGAAATATCAGAAAAACAATTTGGATCGTTTGAATTTGTACCAAAAATTCCATTAATGGATATTATAAAAGACGAAATTGATCAATGTATATATTACATTATTACTCAAATCCCAATAAAGAGAGGTGAAATTTATAAATTATCAATTTCAAAAATATCAGATTGTATGGGGAATATTGTTCGCGATACCCTCATATTCACAGGTATAGGTATTACTCCATCTTTCCTTGATCTTTTAATTACTGAAATTATGATAGATGAAATCCCTGCGGTTGGATTACCTGAAAGCGAATATATTGAAATATATAATGCTTCAGATCATCTAATAACCCTGTCAGGGACAAGCTTAATAACACACAAGGATACCTTAATCCTAAGGGATATTTTCATACTGCCTGGTCACTATCTAGTATTATGTCCTGAAAATCATGTGGAAGCATTTGGAGATAAAATAGAAATTACTGGAATGAAACCATTTCCCAGATTGCTGAACAGTGGGCAACCGTTAGTGTTGTTCAATGATCATCAAAATTTAATCTTTTCCATTAATTATAATCCAGACTGGTATCGTGACCTTGAAAAATCAGATGGTGGATACGCGATGGAGATGATTGATATTCTGAATCCATGTGGAGAAGAAAATAACTGGCGTGCTTCAGATAGTCCTACTGGAGGCACACCTGGAAAACCAAATTCTGTATCTCAATCAAACCCTGATATGTCAGGTCCAGGACTTAAAAATGTATATGCTATTGATCCACATTTTATAGAAGTAACTCTCACTGAAAAAATCGATCCTTCTTCCGTTTTCAACATTGAGATATTTTTGGGTAATATAAATGATTACAGGATTAATTCGTTAGACTCATTTTTTTATAAATCCCTTATAATTGAGTTATCCAATCCATTATCTAGCACAGATCAACATCATATTAAGGTGGAGGGGATTAAAGATTGCGTTGGCAATCCAGTTGATAAAACATTGAATAATTATTCGTTTTTTCTCCCTCAACAAGCAGAATATGGTGATTTGATTATTAATGAAATTATGTTCAATCCCAGACCAGGTGGAGTTGATTGGGTGGAGATTTATAATAAATCATTGAAGTATATAACCTTATCAAACATTCAGATAAGCAATATATCTGAAGGGATATCAGAAAACACAGTTAATATAAGTCATACAAACCAGATTATTCCGCCATCAGGATTCATTGTAATTACAGAGGATAAGGATAAGGTTATCGCTGATTTCCCCGGTAGTCTATCTGAAAAAATCATCGAAATAAACAAAATGCCTTCCATGCCTGATCAGTTTGGCAATATTGCTATTCTCCTGAAAGACGATCAATTACTAGATTATCTTGAATACAACAGCGATTTTCATTATGACCTTATTATAAATGATGAAGGAATTTCCCTGGAACGGATATCTTATAACGATTTGACAAATGATTCAAAAAATTGGCATTCTGCATCTTCTTTAATTGGGTATGGAAGCCCTACACGTGAAAACTCTTCCAGTGTTAATACTAAGAATGATTTACATTTTGTTTCATTGGAACCAGAGGTCATATCTCCTGATGGGGACGGATATGATGATGTACTCTTCATTAATTATACTACCAGCATGCCTGGATTTTCTGCCAATGTTGACGTATATGATATTTCAGGGCAATTAATTAATTCCATTGTAGAAAACAAACTTTTATCAACAACCGGAACCCTCATTTGGAATGGATATTCTGATAATGGAAAAGTACCTAAAATAGGTATCTATTTAATCCGTTTTGAAATGTACAATCTGGAGGGCTCATATCACCTTGTAAAAAAAAGGTTTGCGATTGGTAAGAAATGGTGACTATTTATATATAAAAACATTTGATCCCTTTCCTTCCTGCTTATATCCTCTATACATACCCTCTGTATTGAATACCATTGAAAAATTTCCATATTTATCTAAACATATTACACCTCCGGTACCTCCTAATGCTGGTAATTCTTCATAAATCACCTTTTCAGCAGCTTCTTGAATGGTCATTCCTGCATATTTCATTTTTGAAGCAATATCATAAGCTACTACTTTTCTAATGAAATATTCTCCGTGTCCAGTCGAAGAAACAGCACAAGAATGATTATCTGCATAGGTCCCCGCTCCAATTATCGGTGAATCTCCTATTCGGCCAAATTTTTTATTGGTCATTCCCCCTGTTGAAGTACCTGCAGCCAGATTCCCATATCGATCAAGCGCTAATACTCCAACAGTACCGTATTTAAAACCAGGATATTCTTTTTTAATTGATGAATCTCCATCGTCATCTTCTAATATTTTTTGTAAACTTTTATATCTTTTTTCTGTATAAAAATATTCAGGATCAACAATTTCTATACCCTGTTCTTTGGCAAATTGCTCTGCACCACTACCTGATAACATTACATGTACACTATGGGTCATAACAGCTTCAGCCAATTTTATTGGATTTTTAATGATTGAAACACCTGCAATAGCACCAGCATTTAAGGTTTTGCCATCCATGATCGATGCATCCAATTCATTTTTGCCTTCATGAGTGAAAACTGCCCCTTTCCCTGCGTTAAAAAGTGGTGAATCTTCAAGAATAGAAACGGTGAGAACTACAGCCTCAACGGATGTACCACCTCCTTCGAGTATTTCATACCCCTTATTAATTGCCTCTTGTAGTTTGCCAAAATATGATTTTTCTAATTCTGAAGACATATTTTCTCTTTTAATGGTGCCTGCACCACCATGAATTACAATGGTAATAGGGCCAAAAACTTCCTTAGAATTTTGTGCATATATATCACAGTAAGAGATGGAAAATACAATGACGATGAAGGCTAAAAAGACCTTATAGTCTTTTTTTATTTTTGATTTATAAACATACATTTTTTTCAATATTTAAGAATTTCATTTTTTTATATATAAATAAATTGCCAAATTTGCGACTCGGAAAATAAAATACCATTTAATAAACACTTTTTAGTGAAAAAAAGTATAAAGTAATACACCAAAAGCAAAAGGACAATGAGCAAGGATGAAAAAACCAAGTATTCAAGAGAGGAATTGAAAGAATTTGAAGATCTTATTCTTGAGAAGCTTGAAAAAGCCAAAAAGGAATTGAATTATATCAAGGAGACTCTTAGTCGGAGTAATGATAGTGGTACTGATAACACATCCGGCAATAGTAAACTACTGGAAGATGGTGCTGATACCATGGAAAAAGAAAGCTTAAGTCAATTAGCTGCCAGACAACAGAAATTTATTAATAATCTTGAAAACGCTCTTATAAGAATTAAAAATGGCACTTATGGTGTTTGCGTGGATACTGGTAAATTGATCAGTAAGGAAAGACTAAGAGCGGTACCACATACCATGCATTCCATCGAGGCAAAACTAGCCAAGAATAATTAGTTGGATTTTCTTTCCAATCATATAGAAGCACTGATATTCGCATCTCCCAAGCCAATTAAGCAGGCGGAAATAAAGGCTTGTCTGATTGAAATGTTTGATACGGATGTACCTGATAAAGACATTGATGAAGCGCTGGAAAGTTCTATTAATAAATATCAGGATGATATTTATGCATTTCAGATCGAACATTTAGGAGGTGGTTATCAATTTATGACTAAACCTGCTTATCAGTCCAGCATTGGGATATTGCTAAAACAACAATCGAAAAAAAGACTCTCAAATTCAGCTCTAGAAACCCTGGCCATAATTGCGTATAAACAACCGGTTACAAAATCTCAAGTTGAGCAAATAAGGGGTGTGAACTGTGATTATTCGATTCAAAAATTGTTGGAAAAGGAACTGGTTGAAATCCGGGGAAAAGCTGATAGTATTGGAAGACCTATTTTATACGGTACATCGGATAAATTCATGGAATATTTCGGGATTAATAGCCTTCAGGATTTACCAACACCTAAAGATTTCAGCTTCGAAGAAAATACAATCGGAGAAAATAAAGTTGATGAATAATCGATTCAGAAAACTAAATCATGACACCACGCAAACAAAAAAAAACCAGACATGGTGTTTTTCATACTAAAGATCTCTCTTCTAAAGTTAAACCTCCTCAATATCAGAATTTTAAACAAAAATCAGCAACTCCGTCCCTTAAAGACAATTCCATTCGTCTAAATAGATATATAGCAAATGCTGGTATTTGCTCACGAAGAGAGGCCGATAAATTAATAATTGCTGGGGAGATCAAGATAAATGGTAATGTCATAACCGAACTAGGTTACAAGGTCCAGCCAAATGATAAGGTGATATATAAGAATAAGGTACTCAAGAAGGAAAAGAATGTTTATGTCCTTTTAAATAAACCAAAAGATCATATCACAACGGCAAAAGATCCTCAGAAAAGGACTACCGTATTAGATTTAGTGAACAAACATATTGGAGAGAGAATTTATCCGGTAGGCAGACTGGACAGGAACACAACAGGATTGCTACTACTTACCAATGATGGTGATTTGACAAAAAAATTATCGCACCCATCCTATAATATCAAAAAGATATATGAAGTTCATATTGATAAGCCCTTAAGAAACGAAGATTATTTATCTCTATGTAAAGAAATAGTATTAGATGATGGACCCATAAAACTCGATGATATCGCCATCATAAGTGAAGATAAAAAAGTAATCGGAATTGAAATACACAGTGGAAGGAATAGGATTGTCAGACGGATTTTCGCGGCTTTTAATTATAAAATCGTTAGCCTTGACCGTGTAATGTATGCGTTTTTAACGAAGAAAAATCTTCCCAGAGGAAAATGGCGTTTCTTGAAAGAACATGAGGTTACCAAACTTAAACAGCTTGGCTTTGGTAAAAAAAAGAATAAACGATCATAGTCTTTTAATTAGCATACCTTTCAATTCAGCAACCTCTGCCGAGGGAATATCAATAGCAAATATTTTTATATTTTGTTTTCCGACATCAATAGTTAAACTACCAATACTCATGAGAGCCCAATCTTTTTCAAATGCTTCCACACGTCGAACAACCCGATCATAATTTGGATGCGTTTCCGAATAAAAAGGCTGGCTGAGTGTTGAATTGATTCTTTCATTTCCTACAACTACATTGATATCAGATCCAGTATCATTCATTTTAACATTGTATTGAATAAAAATTTCATACTGAGCTTTTTCTATCACATCGATATTCCAAGAAATGGTATCATTCACATGATCCCAGTCGATAATCCAATCGTGGGCCCATCCGTTTACATTTGCCTGATATGATAATCCACTGTTTATTTGAGCTTCATGAGCTGGCAGATAAACATCAGGTGCAGCTTGGTAACCTATTGGAATTCTTCTCTCTTTCTCAGCATTGGGTTTGACCTCATTAAACCAGTGTAAATATTTAGTATAAAATTCCCGGGCAATCTCTATATTCTCTTCTGAGATATCCACTCTTTCCTCAGGATCCTTTATCATATTATAAAGTCTGAATTGATCCAGACCCGTAATAACAAATCGATATTCAGGAGTGCGTATTGCACCAGAGAACATTTTTAATTCACTCCCATGATTCTGGTGATTGTATATTTCTCTATCAATAATTTGAGATTTTTCTTTATTCAAAAGATAATCGGATAAATCTATTCCATCTAGCGGCCTGTTGCCTTGAAGATCAAGATTGCATAGATTTACCAGTGTAGGCAATATATCAATATGAGCTGAAAGTCCTGTAATCAGTTTCCCTCCTTCAATCACATTTTTCCAATAAAAAAAGCAAGGAACCCGCACGCCACCTTCATGAACACTTCCTTTTCTTCCCCGCATATTACCATTAAATCTGTCTCCATTAGGACCATTATCTGTTAAAAAAACAATGATCGTATTTCCAGCAATACCCAATTTTTCCAATTCACAGTAAATTCTGCCAATATTTTCATCGATGTTTTCACACATCGCATAGATAGTGGCTCTCTTTCTGTTGTTTATAGAATCCTTTATATGGAGGTCATTTACATATCTTTCAAAGTACTTATCCGGAACCTGGTAGGGTGTATGGGGGGCATTATAAGGGATATAGCAGAAAAATGGATTATTTCGATTTCTTCTTATAAAATCCAATGCCTGATCAGTAAATACATCTGTTATGTAACCATTTGTATCTAAAGTATCGTTATTGTCATCCAGTACCGTGTTGAAATAGTTACTCCAATGTCCGGCTTTAAAACCGACAAATTCATCAAATCCCTGAGCCGTCGGGGTGTATGGATAATGTGCACCATTGTGCCATTTCCCAAAACAGCCGGTAGCATAATCATTATCCATGAATACTTCAGCCATGGTTTTCTCATCTGGATCCATGTTCTCGGCTCCTCTGGTTACCCAGTATACTCCAGTTCTAAGATGATATCGACCAGTGAGTAAGCTTGCCCGGGTTGGCGCACAAACCGGACTTACATAAAACCTGTCAAATTTTGCTCCATTAGTCCCTAGAAAATCAATGTGGGGGGTACGCAGTGAATCATTTCCATGTAAACTCAAATCACCATAACCTTGATCATCTGTCATAATCAATATAACATTGGGATTTATTCTTAATGATTCTTCTTCTTTGGAGTTACAACTGATCAATAGCAGCATGCTGATAAAAAAAACGAAAAGATTTATTACGGCTTTCATAGTTAAAAGTTCAATAGGATAATGAACATTAATTTATAACAATCGACGTGTATTTTAAAAAAGTATTCCATTAATCATTCAGTACATTTACGAAAAGTTTTATATATTTTAAGATTAATTCATTTAAGTTCAATACTCGATTAAATCAATTATTTTTATTTAGCATGAAATATATTCTTTACTCAGTCATTTTTATATTATGCAATCTGGATCTATCAGGACAGCCAGAGTTAAATACACTGGAACCTGGTGAAAAAGCACCAGATTTTAACTTGCAGGGTATTGATGATAAGATGTACTCGCTGAAAGATTTTAGTAATTATGATATCCTTACGGTTATATTTACGTGCAATCATTGCCCTTCAGCACAGGCTTACGAAGATAAAATCATAAAAGCCGTAAATCATTATCAAAGTCAGGGGGTAGGATTTGTTGCTATATCACCCAATAGCCCGAAAGCACTTAGTCTTTCGGAACTTGGATATTCTGATCTGGGAGATGATTTTGAAGATATGAAAATCCGAGCCAGAGATAAAAAATTCAATTTTCCTTATCTCTATGATGGAGAATCCCAAGCAACCTCCATTGCATATGGACCGGTAGCTACACCTCATATTTTTATCTTTGATAAAAACAGGGTATTAAGATATACTGGACGAATCGATGATACTGAAAATCCATATATTGAACCTGAACAGAAAGATATGATCAATGCACTGGATGCATTACTGCAAGGCAAGCCAGTTCCAGTTGAAAAAACTAAAACTTTCGGATGCTCCATCAAATGGGCTTGGAAAGATGAGTGGAAAAACAAACTATTGAAGGACTGGGCCGAAGCGGCTGTTCAAATAGAAGATATTGGGATAGAGGGATTACAGAAGCTGATAAGCAACAATGCTGAAAAACTTCGATTGATCAATTTCTGGGCTACGTGGTGTGGCCCCTGTATTATTGAATTTCCTGAATTTATCATTATAGACCGAATGTACCGGGGCAGGGACTTTGAATTCATATCTGTCAGTGCAGACAAACTCAGTAAAAAAGAAAAAGCACTCAGTTTCCTTAGAAAAAATGAGGCTTCAAATAAAAATTATATTTTCTCTGGTGATAATAATTATGATCTGATTGAAGCGGTTGATATTGAATGGCAGGGAGCATTACCATACACCATGTTAATTGCACCTGATGGTGAAATCATTTTCAAAACCCAGGGAACAATTGACCCCCTTGCTGTAAAAAAGGAAATTGTTCATTATCTTGGACGATATTATGCTGATGATAAATAAACAAATAAATTATGAAAACTGTTATCTCTCTATTTTTTACATTAAGTATCTCTTTAATTCACATCCAGGTCTATTCTCAAGCTGAATTAACCGATGAAGAAATTTTAACCATGTATAAAGGTTTACGCGTTGCCGATGTTTCGGATGGAATGGACATGGTCGGATTAAGAGATATCGGGTTGCTTGATACGCGCATTGAGGCTCTTTGGAAAGATATAGAAGATCTTTCTCATCTGTTTCAGGGAATTGCGGTTACAGCAAGGTATGTGCCATCAAATAAAATCATGAAAAATCCAATGGAAGCGGATGAATTCAGGCGATGGGAAGGTAATTGGTACGGTCAAATCTCTCCGGAACCTTTTGTTGAATTCCTGAAAGAAGGATCCGTGGTTGTTTTGGATGTTAATGGTGATGGGGATACAGGATCAGTTGGATCATTCAATGGCCTTTTCTGGGTTAGTAAGGGAGCCAGGGGTATTGTTTCCAATGGTGGTATCAGGGATACTGATGAGATTATCAAAGAAAAGATTCCTGTTTATCTTGATTATATGAATCGCGGTCGAGGAATTAGACCGGGAAGAAATGAAATTGAATCAGTAAATAAACCTGTTACGATTGGAGGAGTCCTGATCAGACCGGGAGACGTGGTGGTTGCTGATGGAGATGGAGTTATCGCTGTGCCCAGGGAACATGCTCAAAAAGTAGCAGAATATGCCAGGATAATTTTAAATAATGATAAACAAGGCCGAAGGAGTTTATATGAGCAATTAGGTATGCCACTCGATAAGACAGTAGAAACTGAGAAATAAATAATTGAATATAGCGAAATCGAAATATTTCTAAAATATAAAAAGCCATCCTGATCAATCGGGATGGCTTTGATGTGGTGATGAGTGGATTCGAACCACCGACTCACGGATTTTCAGTCCGATGCTCTACCACCTGAGCTACATCACCACGCTAAAGTGGGGCAAAATTAGTCAATTTTATTAATGCCTCAAAATTTTGAATAATTAGTTTTAATGATCAAATATCCATGCATTTAATTCAGCAGATTGCTTTTATAATTACTTTATTTGTTGCAGGAATTTTACTATTTCGACGGATACAATTTATTCGATCAGCTATTAAACTAGGTTTACCACTAGACAGAACTGATCAAGCTGGAAAACGATGGAAACGTGTACTCCTTAGGGCATTCGGCCAGAAAAAAATGTTCGCAAGATTAATTCCTGCTCTATTACATTTCATTATATATATCGGTTTTATAATTATCAATGTTGAGGTACTCGAATTTATAATCGATGGAATAACAGGTAAACATCGTGTATTTGCCCTCATTTTGAATTCTGAAGCTGGCTACAACGGTTTTTATAATTTTATTATGAATTTTTTTGAAATACTTGCCTTAGGTGTGATTATAGCTTGTGTTATTTTCTTAATCCGAAGGAATATTTTAAAAACCAACAGATTTTCTGGAATCGAGATGAAATCCTGGCCGGTTTTAGATGCTAATCTGATTTTAATATTCGAAATTATTCTTATGCTTGCTATCTTCACCATGAATGGCGCTGACCAGCTATTGCAACAAAAAACCACAGCAGGTTATACTTTTACAGGAGACTTAATTTTAAGCAAAAACCTGATCATCCCATGGTTATATAACCTCAACGAGTCCTCATTGATTATTATAGAAAGATTTTTTTGGTGGTTTCATATTATTGGAATATTGGGATTTGCAGTATATGTTACATATTCGAAGCATTTACATATTTTTTTAGCTTTCCCTAATACTTATTATGCCAGCCTTAAATCACCAGCTGAAATTTCGAGTATGGAAACTGTTACAAAAGAGGTAAAAATGATGCTCGGACTGGATATGAGTCCTGATATTGAGGCCATCTCTGAAGAGATTCCTAGTCTTGGAGCAAAAGACGTTACTGAACTCACCTGGAAAAACCTGATGGACGCATTCAGTTGTACAGAATGTGGCAGATGTACATCAGTCTGTCCTGCAAATATAACTGGCAAAAAACTGTCTCCTAGAAAAGTTTTGATGGATGTTCGTGACAGAGCGGAAGCACTAACCAGAAATAATCGCTATAATATCAGGGAAAAAGTTGACGGATCTTTGTTTGATTTCATTACAAAAGAAGAATTGTTTGCCTGTACCACCTGTAATGCCTGTATTGAAGCATGTCCGGTAAGTATTGATCCCGTAGCGATCATATTGCAAATGCGCAGATATACAACAATGGAGGAATCTACTGCTCCTGCTGCATGGAATATGATGTTTAATAATATTGAGACCAATTTTGCCCCATGGAAGTTCCCCGCCACAGATCGTTTTAAATGGGTGGAGGAGATAGATAAATGAATTAATAAATAAATGAAAACTGAAAACAATTTAAAAATACCGTTACTGTCTGAAAAAACCGCCGGTGGACATTATCCAGAATACCTTTTATGGATTGGCTGTGCCGGGGCTTTCGATGATCGTTATAAAAAGGTGATCCGGTCTTTCATTACTATACTCAATCGAGCCAGGATAGACTTTGCTGTTCTTGGCCCTGAAGAATCATGTACGGGTGATCCTGCAAGAAGAGCAGGTAATGAATTTCTCTTTCAGATTCAGGCCTTATCCAATATTCAGCTATTAAACGGCTATAAGGTAAAAAAAATTCTTACTGCCTGTCCTCATTGTTATAATACATTTAAAAATGAGTACCCTGCCCTGGGAGGGCACTACGAAGTTTTCCACCATTCGGAATTAATCGAGGCACTTATTAATTCTGATCAACTTGGATCAAACATAAATCAAACTTTAGCGAAGAAAAAAATTACGTATCACGATTCCTGTTATCTGGGTAGATCAAATCAAATTTATGAATCACCAAGGAGTATAATAAAAAGCCTGAAAAGCGAACTTGTTGAAATGACACGACATAAAGCAAATGGATTATGCTGTGGTGCCGGAGGTGCGCAAATGTTTAAAGATGCTGAAAAAGGTAATAAAGAAATATATACGGAGAGAACCGAGGAAGCACTTAATACAAATGCTGAGATTATTGCAACTGCATGTCCTTTTTGTCTGACAATGCTCTCAGATGGTGTAAAAAACCTGGGACATGAAAATGATTTAAAAGTATATGATATAGTAGAACTAATAGATCAAGCAACCAAAATTGAAAAATATGGTTCAACATGACTTTAATGTAACAATTCAAGGATTAAATCGTTTCAAAATTACGTAAAAGAAATTTTAATGACCTATACTTTTGATGAACTTCCAGATTATTCCAGGATCTGGATATACCAATCAGACAGGAAATTGACCAATAAGGAAATTGATCTGGTTCGTGGTATGGCAGATAATTTTGTAGTTGAATGGGTGGCACATGGGAAAGATTTGCATGCAGGTGCAGAGATCATGTATAATCATTTCCTGATTTTATCGGTAAACGAAAAAGTAAATGGTGCTTCAGGATGTTCTATCGATGCCTCTATTAGATTTATTAAAGAGATAGAAAATGCATTAGAAATAAAATTTCTAGATCGGTCTAAAGTAGCGTACCTGGAAGGTGATGAAGTAAAACTCATAGAACTCGTAAAAGTTAAAGAAAAAATAGATAATAAAACCATTAAGCCTGATACATTAATTTTTAATAACTTAGTACAATTAAAAGGAGCATTGAAAGATCAATGGTTAGTTCCTGTAAAGGAATCATGGATGAAAAAGTATTTGACAATAAATGCATGAAGTTACCGATGAAAAGAACAATCGTATATTTTATTATTTTTTTATTCATATTGCCTGCATGCAATATGAATAAAAAACTTGTCAAGAAAGGAAATAAAAAATATGACCGGGGAGAATATGAAATTGCATTGGATTATTATTATAAAGCCTTAAAAAAAAGTAATAGCCCAGGAGAAATAAATTTTATGATTGGAGAGTCGTTTCGGGTCTCAAATCGTTTAAAGCAGGCTCTTCCCTATTATCAGGCCGCCATTAATAATGGTTTTACTGATGATATGGTTTATTTTTATCTAGCTCATGCTTTAAAGGCAAATGAAAAGTATGAGGAAGCAAGAGAAATTTTTGATAAAATATCGGTCAATGCAACAGAGGAAATAATCAAGGAACAGGCAACGAATGAATATAAAAATCTTGTTGTTCTGGAGGAGATATTAAACACGAAAAATTATTATCGTGTTAAAAACCTGGAGGAGATCAACAGTCCTGGTGCTGAATACTCTCCTGTATATCATGATGGCGAGTTATTTTTTACAAGTTCAAGGGATGGCGGAAAAATCTATAAGGCAACAGGAACTGCTTTTACAAAAATTTACCGAATCGAAACACAAGGGGCACGGGTAGACCTAACTACCTTAAAACCGCTGGACGATCTGATAAATGATGAAAATACAAATGAAGGATCCGTAAGTTTCACACCCGATGGGCGGATTATGGTTTATGCTAAGGGTAACAACGGTAAGAAACGTGGTGCTAAAGATGTGAATTTGTATATGGCTACCAACAGAAGAGATAAATGGTCTGAACCACGATTATTACGGATTAATGATCCTGATTCCTGGAACTCGACACCTTCATTAAGTGCTGATGGTAGAACCTTATATTTTGCGTCAAACAGAGAAGGAGGATTTGGCGGCACTGATATTTATGTAGCAACACGCGATGGAAGAGGTCGTTGGGGTAATGTAAGAAACCTTGGACCTAAAATCAATACCCATGGTAACGAAATGTTTCCGTATTCCGCGATTGACGGATCCTTATATTTTTGTTCTGATGGACATCCTGGATTTGGTGGGCTGGATCTTTATAAAGCTGAAAGGCGTGAAGGGCAGATGAATATTCAGAACTTAGGTTCTCCAATAAATACCAGTGCAGACGATTTTGGATTGTATCTGTTCTCTCCGACAAAAGGTTTTTTTACATCAAATAGGGAAGGCGGCGCCGGAGATGATGATATTTATACTTTTGTTAATAATGATCCGGATCTTAAAATAGTCAATTACTTCCTCACAGGTACTACTGTCACCGCTGATGATGATGGAAATGAGACAATTCTATCCAATACCACAATAAAACTATTGGATGAAGAAAGTAATCTGATAACGGAAGCGTTAACCGGACGGGATGGGAAATTTTCCTTCAGGGTTTATCCGGAAGAAAATTATAACATAATTGGTGAAAAACCAGAATATCTAACTACCAGAGTACCCTTTTCAACAATTGGGAAATCGATTCCACCTGATAGTCTTACCAAACTCATTACCAATGAAGTATTTGAGATTAAAGTACCACTTGATAAAATTGTAATCGATAAAGCCATTGTACTTGAAAATATCTATTATGACCTTGACGAGGCATATATAAGACCGGACGCTGCAATTGAACTAGATAAACTTGTGGCCATTCTTGATGATAATCCGGAAATTAAAATTGAACTCAGTTCACATACTGATAGTCGCGCTACGGCTGAGTATAATATGGATTTATCGAAGAGAAGAGCGCAATCAGCAGTGGAATATATAATTAACAATGGAATAGATCAGGACAGGATAACTGCCAGAGGTTACGGTGAATCACAATTGATTATATCGGATGATACCATCAACAATCTTCCTACTGAGGAAGAACGTGAAGCTGCTCATCAGATCAACCGACGTACGGAATTCAAAATATTGGAATACAACAAAATTGAAATAGAGGAGGAGGAAGAATTAGTTGATAACATTGAGGACATTGATGAATTAGAAAATGCAGAGGAATGGGAAAAAGAAATTGAGTGGGATCAGTAATTTAACAATTTAATTATAATTATCAGGAATCGCTGAACCAAAAGTTTTTGATAACTTTGATAATATAAAAAACTTTTGGTTCAGCTTTTTTATTTGTTCCATGATGAAGGACCGTTACATGCAACGAGGTGTATCAGCCTCTAAGAAAGATGTTCATGATGCCATCAAAAACCTGGATAAAGGAATATTTCCCCAGGCCTTTTGTAAAATTGTGCCTGATATTTTGGAAGGAGATCCTGAGTTTTGCAATATCATGCATGCGGATGGTGCTGGCACAAAATCATCACTCGCCTACATTTACTGGAAAGAAACAGGTGATACATCCGTATGGAAAGGAATAGCACAAGATGCCATCATTATGAATATAGATGATCTTCTGTGTATAGGAGCAACCGACAATATACTCCTGTCATCGACTATAGGAAGAAATAAACATCTTATTCCGGGAGAAATAATAGCAGCGATCATCAATGGTACTGAAGAAATCCTCGATATGTTGAGATCTAATGGAGTGAACGTATATAGTACGGGAGGTGAAACTGCCGATATGGGTGATCTGGTAAAAACAATCGTTGTTGATAGTACTGTCATTGCCCGGATGAAAAGATCAGACGTTATCTTAAACAATAACATATCTCCCGGGGATGTTATTATTGGACTTGCTTCATTTGGTCAAGCAAGCTACGAAAATGAATATAATGGGGGTATGGGAAGTAATGGACTAACATCTGCCAGACATGATCTTTTCAGTAAAATGTATGCTGATAAATATCCTGAGTCATTTGACCAAAATATCCCTGTACACCTAGTATATACGGGTAATTATAAATTGACTGATCGTATTCAGGATGTTCCCCTGGATATTGGGAAATTAGTACTTTCACCTACCCGAACATATGCACCTTTATTTATACCAGTTCTGAAAGAATTCCGGGATAAGATACATGGCATAATTCATTGCAGCGGAGGTGCTCAAACCAAAGTACTCCATTTCCTTACTCATCAACATGTAATCAAAGATAACCTCTTTGCACTACCTCCCCTATTTAAAATCATTCAGAAAGAAAGTAATACAGGCTGGAAGGAAATGTACAAAGTTTTTAATATGGGTCATAGAATGGAGATCTATCTGCCTGGTGAATATGCAAACTCAATACTGGAAATAGCTCGAGCTTTTAGCGTTGAAGCTAAAATTATAGGATCTGTAAAAGAAGCTGTAAATCCCAAGGTAACCATTAAAAGTGAATATGGTACATTCGAATATCAGAAGCACCAAATTTAATTTTTCCTGTTGCTCATATCCAGGATCTGAGCATTGGTATAGCGTGCATTATGTGTGTTATAAAAACCAGAAAGAATTCGGTGAGCAATAACTGAATAAATCAATTCTTCATCTGACTGGTTTTTCTTTCCCATCCAAAATACACGCTTTGGATGCCTTTTCATATCCTCGATGTATTCTGCAGCTTCTTTATAATGTTCCTTAGAGAAAGTAAGTGTAAAACAAGTTGTTACAGTTTCCATATTGAGTAATTTTCGACCTTTGTTCCTGAAAATATAATAATTTTGTGAGTTTTATCAAAATAAACCAAAGCACTTTTAAATCAATTTACTAAGTATTGAGAAATAAAATATAACCCAATAACTAAAATAAATTCATTAATCATTCCAGTATAATGAACTTCTTTTCGATTTACCCGATAATAACTAAACATCAATATCATATTAATTTCTGTAATATTAAACGAAATCAATATTCAGAGGGTTAATATTATAAGGATTAGATACACGATATTCACTACAATTATATGAAATCCTGGCTAAGGTCATTGTGAAATAACCAGTGGATATTGAATAAGAAAATCATGCAATTATCGTATAACCAGAATAATTTTTATTCCTGAGA
>WOR8_10001691_pt1 | contig 42616 bp, 40 predicted proteins | sample DeeMarSeWOR38_10_FD_19890 | JGI IMG/M metagenome (IMG submission 19890)
ATGAAACTGGCGGTCAGCGGTAAAGGCGGCGTTGGCAAGACGACATTTGCGTCTTTAATGATTCGGACCCTCAATGCCGAGGGTAAACGCGTATTGGCCATCGATGCAGATCCGGACGCCAATCTGGCTGCCGGCCTGGGGATTGCCGATTCCGATAAAATCGTGCCCATCGCTGAAATGGAAGAGCTCATATTTGAAAGAACCGGTGCCAAACCCGGCAGCATCGGCGGCTATTTCAAGCTCAATCCAAAAGTGGATGACCTGCCGGATGCGGTATCGGTGGGTTTTGAGCATATCAAACTCATGCGGCTGGGGGGTATCAAAAAAGGCGGATCCGGCTGTATCTGCCCCGAAAGTGCCTTGCTCAGAGCCCTGGTTATGCATATCGTTCTGGCGCGCGATGAAGTGGTGGTCATGGACATGGAAGCCGGCATCGAGCACCTGGGCCGGGCAACCGCAAAGGCGGTCGACAAACTGATCGTGGTGGTGGAACCGGGACGGCGCAGCATCGACACTGCCGAACATATCCGCAAGCTGGCCGGAGAAATCGGACTGGATCACATTGCAGTTGTCGGCAACAAAGTTCGCGGTGCAAAAGACGAAAAATTTCTGCAAACCCACATGGACGATTTTGAATTCCTCGGCTTTCTCCCCTATGATGACGCATTGATCGAAGCGGATCTCAACGGAACGTCCCCTTTTGATGTGGAATCGCCGTCAAAAGCCAGGGTTAAAGCGATGATCTCAAAACTCTGATGGCAAAACGCAGCAAACGTTTCTTCCGGCCCAAGCGGTACCCCCGCAAGAAATCTAGCCCCCCCCATTTGAAACCGGGCGCCGATGCCAGACTGCGAAAAGTTTTTGCTGAAATCGGTGTGCCCGAAAACCCGGTTTTCACACCGGATGCTTTCCAGCTCGATGCCCTCTCGGCAATTGAAAGCAGCGACTGTCTGGTGACCGCGCCGACCGGCTCCGGAAAAACATGGATCGCCGAAAAGGCGATTGGCCGGATTCATGCCGGCGGCGGCAGATCCTGGTATGCCTGCCCGTTGAAAGCGCTGAGCAACGCTAAATATGCGGAATTTTCTGCCACCTTCGGCCGGCAACATGTTGGAATTTTGACCGGAGACCGCAAAGAGAACACGGACGCGCCGATTATCGTGGGAACCACTGAAATCTTGCGGAATCAGCTGTATGATGCCATGCACCGCGGTGAATTGCTGGCAGCAGATTTTGTGGTTCTGGACGAGGCCCATTTCCTGGGAGATCCGGACCGCGGTGTGGTCTGGGAAGAAATCATGATTTATCTGCCGGAGCGCATCCCGCTTTTATTGCTCTCGGCAACCATCGGCAACGCCGATCAGATCGCCGGCTGGCTTTCTTCGATTCGTTCATCCCGCTGCGCGGTTATCAGCGAGTCGAAAAGACCGGTGCCACTGGTCCCCCTTTTTTTGCATCCTTCCGGTACCCTGCTGCCGTTAACCGCGTCCGCCAAGCCCGCGGACAAAGAAAAAATTTATAAAAAGGTCGCCGATTTTTTGAAAACCAAGCGCTCGCGGCAGCGCCGGATTCCCGATCATCTGCTGCCTTTTGACGATGTTCTGAGGGTATTGAAGAAATATCACCTTCTGCCGGCCATTTTCTTTCTGAAATCCAGGGCGGATTGCGACCGGGCGCTGGAGCAGTGCCGCGGCAGATTGTTGCCGGATCCCGCCCGCAGCAGCATGCTCAGAGAGTGGATTGAAGCGTCCGGTCATCAAAGCCGGCATGTGATACGTCATCGTCAACGCTGGTTTCTTGAGAACCTGGCACTGGGTTCGCACCATGCCGGTCAGCTGCCGGCATGGAAACTGATACTGGAAAGGTTGATGAGCGAGGGGTTGCTGGACGCGGTATTTGCCACATCCACGGTTGCGGCCGGTGTGAATTTCCCGGCCCGCACAGTGGTCTTTTTAAATTCAGACCGCTTTAACGGAACCCAGTTTCTGCCGCTGGATGCTACCGAGTTGCACCAGATGACCGGGCGGGCCGGCCGCAGAGGCATGGATAAGATCGGCTTCGCCCTGCTGTTGCCCAATAAATACATGGATGTTCGCTGGATAGCGAAATTGTTTCACACAACGGCTTCGGATGTGGTCAGTCAGATTAAAATTAATTTTTCGATGGTGCTGAATCTGCTGCTGTCGCACAGCCCGGAACAGGTCAAAGATTTGCTCGGCCGATCGTTTGCATCTTATTTACTCCGAAAAACCACTAAAAAACAATCCCGCAGAGACCGCCGCCGCGACCTTTGGGGCGATTTTTTGCACCACCTTAATTTTCTTAAGGAAACCGGTTACGTCACCGACAGCGGATCGTTGACCGAGAAGGGAAAATGGACCAGCCAATTGCGGGTGGACCAGCCGCTTTTAATCGCCGAGGGCTTCCAGATGGGCATCCTGCCGCAATCCGAACCGAGTTTTCTGGCAGCGATCATCGCGGCCTTTGTCAATGAACGCGACTCCGATACCAAAATTAACAAAAAACGGGTTCCCCGATCGCTTTTGGACGCGTTTTACAGGGTTATCAACGGGTTAAGGCCTTTTGCCGGGCAGATGCTGGATCGTGGATTTGAAGCACGCGCTTTTCATTTAAGACCGGTGGTGGCAATTCATGCCTGGGCCAACGGGGAGCAATGGGAGAAGGTTCGCATTCTGGCCGAGATGGAGGAGGGAGATCTGGTGATGCTGATCCTTAGAACCGCAGACAATCTGCGGCATATCCGGGCGCTCAGACAGGTATTCCCTGATGCGGCCGAAACAGCCGACCGCGCGATTGAGCTGATTTTACGGGAACCGGTGGGCTTCGATCTCTAAGGCCTAAAGGCCGGTTTTATTAGTTTGATTAGTTCAATTGGTTCGATTGGTTTAATGGGTTTAATGGGCTCGGTCTTAGCTAACCAATTCAACCAATGAAACAAATAAAACTAATCTAACAAAACCTTGAACCTCTGAGCCTCTAACCCTGAACCTTTGAACTTATTTTTTAACAATGATTCCCTGAATTTTATCCGACAGCTGGATCAGGTTGAACGGTTTTTGAATAAATCCATCACAGCCGCGCTCTAAAATCTTGGAGGCTTGTCCATTGATGCTGTAACCGCTTGAAAGCAGCACCTTAATATCGCGATTAATCCGCTTAAGCCGATCAAAGGTTTCGCCGCCGCCCATGCCGGGCATAATCATGTCCATAATGACCAGATCAATTTTGTCAGCATTTTTTTGATAAAGTTCGATTGCTTCCTGACCGCTTCGGGCCGACAGGACCTCATAGCCCAGCTCCTGCAAAAGCTCCTCGCCGACTTTAATGATCATTTCCTCATCATCGATCAGTAAAATGGTACCGGTACCCATTGTTACGGTAGGGACGGTCTTTTCTATTTCCTTTTGAATCTTTTTGCGGGATGCCGGCAAATAAATGCTGAACGTGGTTCCCTGATCGATTTCGCTGTAAACGTTTATGTAGCCGCCGTGATTTTTAATAACGCCATAAACCGAAGCCAGCCCCAGTCCGGTACCCCGCCCCATTTCTTTGGTGGTGAAAAAAGGCTCAAAAATCCGCTCCCGGGTTTCTTTGTCAATACCGATCCCCGTGTCGGTTACGGTGATCTTAATGTAATCTCCGGCTTCGACTTTATACGGTTTGTTGTTTACAAACGCCGCATCCAGGACAACATTTTCAGTTTTAAGATACAGATCGCCCCCCCGGGGCATCGCCTGCCATGCGTTTACGTAAAGATTTAAAAGCGCCTGTTCGATCTGCCCTCGATCAACTTCAACGGTCCAAATGTTCGGCACCAGGTCCAGTTGCATCCGGATCTCTTTCTTGGTGCGTCCGAACATGGAAGCGGATTTGTCGATAACCTCATTTACATCTGTGGCAATCGCGTGATACTTGCCCCGGCGGGCAAACCCCAGCAGCTGCCGGGTTAGCTCCGTGCCGTTTTCCACATAGGTTTCAATATTCTTTATCTTTTCATAATTGGGATGCCCCGGATCGGTTTTTAAGACCATCAGTGAGGCATTTCCCTGTATCCCCATGAGAATGTTGTTGAAATCATGAGCAATACCCCCGGCCAGGGTGCCGATGGATTCCATTTTCTGGGCCTGTCGAACCTGAATTTCCAGCCTTCTATTCTGGGCTTCGGCCGCTTTTTTTTCGGATACATCCCGCAAAACCCCCCGGAACCCGATGGGCGCACCGCGCGAATTTCGCCGCAAAGATGCTGTCAGCTCCAGAGCGATGCTATCGCCTGTTTTCCCGATGGCATCATAGTCGGTTACCCGGATGGGTTCTCCAGTTTTTTTTAGCCGGGCATAAATTTCATCCATTTTGAGGATCGTGGCCGGCGACGTAAACGTGCGAGTATTTTTGCCTGACAGGTCGCTTGGCGAATATCCCAGTATTTTACAGAGGGGATCATTGAAAAAGGTCAGGTTGCTGTCGAGATCAATTTCAAAATAGCCCTCTTCAAGGCCTTCAACAATGGTGCGGTATTTCTCTTCGCTTTCCTGCAGCGCTTTATCCGCCAGGCGACTTTTGTTGAACATATAATCGTAGTGCGAGATAAAGATGGCAAAAAGGCATAACACCAGCAGGCGGGTGAAAATTTCAAACTGGTTCGGCCCCAGCAGATGCTGAATAAAATTAGCCTCAGGTTTCATAAAGAAATACATAAAGGATTCGCAAATCCAATAAAAGGCGGCCAAAGCGATTCCGGTAACGACAATCGAATCAAAAAAGGTGCTGGGTTTTTTTAAATTAACTTTCATAAAAGTTAAATCTCAGGAATCAGAGGTCGGAAGTCAGGCAATTCGTCTTTTGTTAAATTGGTTTGATTGATGAAACTGTTTTATTGGTTTGATTGGTTGAATTGGTTGAATCGATTAATTAACTGAACCAATCGAACAAATCAGACCAATTGAACTAATAAAACCTGCCATTAAGGGCCACTTTCCTTGAACCATTGAACCCTGAACCTTCGAACCCTGAACGTTGAACCATTGATCCCTGTAACCCTTTAATTTTATAACGATATGCTATTATCTGTCAAATAAAATACAACTGTTAAAAAAAAATCCCCGCTTATCGGGCATTCACATGATTAGACTACCGAAGATTCCCGGTCTATGGGGGCACGACAAGACATCTATTTAAAGTGATTGAATATAAATTGCATTTTCGCCTAAATTTCGGTATTCTAGGTACTCTAGAATAGATTGTCACTAAAAATGGTTTTGAAACCGCTTCTATTATTCCTCTTAGTCGGGGCAAACCAATACCCAAGAAATCTGTCCACCACAATAAAACAAAAACAACATGTCCAATCGGAACCTGGGAGATGAAGTGTGAGATCAAGAAAAACGATTACCTTAATTGCCTGGATCGCGCTATTTTTGATGAGCCCGGGTGTATGGGCAGCAGAAGAGGATGCGTTTGATAACGGCTTAAAGCTTATCGGCCAGCAGCGTTATGAAGAGGCCGTTCAAGCGTTCTCAACTGCCATCGAAATAATACCCCGGGACTACCAGGCTTATAATTACAGGGGGGTTGCCTGGGCCCTGATGGGCAAATACGACAAGGCCCTGGCCGACTATAACAAAGCCCTTGAAATACGGCCACGCTATGCAGAGGCTTATAATAATCGCGGCTTTGCCAGAACCCAAAACGGTGATTTGGGTAACGCCCTAAATGACTACGCGCGGGCGCTGGAAATTAATCCATTTTTTGTCGACGCATACAATAATAAGGCCTGGGTATTGGCCACCTGTGCCGATCAGCGCTTCCGCGATGGTGGCCAGGCTGTAAGTCTGGCGCAAAAGGCGGTGGAACTCAAACCGGATGTTGTCTCTTTAGATACCCTGGCAGCAGCATATGCAGCGGCGGGCAACTTTGATGCTGCCATCGATACCCAAAAAAAGGCGATTCAAAAGCTACTGCTGGCGGATAAAAATTCAGAGGTCCACAAATACATGCCCCACTTAAACGCTTACAAATCCAAACGATCTTTGCTGATCAATTATGCATCCAGACCGAACACCGGCGACACGAAAGGCCAAATAACAAAAGTTTCCCGCAAGAAGCAAACCTCAACGCCAGCGCCGGCGCCCACATCGCAGAAGGTCATAGCCGCATCCAAGCCTAAAACTCAAAAACCCGCGGCGGCGGCGAGCAAGCCATCACCGACCGTTAAGGCTAAAAAGGCCGTTACTGTGTCTAAAACACAAAAACCCGCGGCTGCTCCCAAAACGGAAAAAACATCCAAACCGCCTGCAAAGCCGTTGCCCTATACCATTCAGGTCAGCGCGTATCGGGACTCACAAACATCAAACCAGGTGGCCAGAAAATTGATCACCAGTGGCGATCCGGCCTTTACCAGCCCGGTCGATCTTTCCGAAAAGGGAAAGTGGTATCGCGTTTATATCGGAAACTATACCACCCTGGCAGAGGCAAAGATTGCCGCAGTGGGTCTGAAAAATCGGAAATTTCGCTATGTGCATATCGCCAAAAAACCATATACAGTTCAGGTCGGCCTTCCGGTTTCCAAAAGCGAGGCCCAAAAACTTACGTCCAGACTGAAAACCAAAGGATACCTGGCCTACAGCCTTCCGGCAGTGTCTGGCCAAAACCAGACCCGAATCTTAATCGGCGCTTATGAAAGCCAGGCAGCTGCGGCAAACCTTGCAAAGCAGCTTGAAAAAGATGGATTCGATCCCAAAATCTGCCTGAGATAATACGGATCTACTCAACTGATGACTTTCCACAAAGGCCTTTGCGGGCTTCTTTCTCGATACGAAACCCTGTTTCTGCTGTCTTTAGCGCTTGTCGTCATATTAATCTATGCCAACACGATCGGCAGCCCGTTTATTTTTGACAGCAGAAACAATATTGAGTCAAATCCCCATATCCGAATTTCTAAAATCGCGCTGAACGAACTGACAGAAGCAGCCTTTAAAAGTCCTGCACGTCAGCGGCCGCTGTCAAACATCAGCTTTGCGTTAAATTACTATCTCCACGGTTATAATGTGGTCGGTTTCCACGTCGTTAATATTCTCATTCATATCAGCACCGGATTTTTACTTTATTTCTTCGTCAAATCAACCTTTCGTACCCCGGCGCTCAGATCCCGCTATGACAACTATAGGTGGATCGCATTTTTTACAGCGGCCGTCTGGATGGTTCACCCACTGCAAACCCAATCGGTCAGTTATATTGTTCAGCGCATGAACAGCCTCTCCGCCATGTTCTATGTGTTATCGATCCTGTTCTATGCCCGCTTTCGATTAAGCGGTCAGCAAGGAAATAAATGGTGGCTGTTTTCAGGCTGCATCCTGGCAGGAGTCCTGGCTCTGGCATCAAAGCAGATTGCCGCCACACTGCCTTTTTTTATTATTGCCTATGAGTGGTATTTTTTCCAGGACCTGGCATTGAAATGGTTAAAGAATCACTTACCGCTGCTGATTGGGTGCCTGCTGCTGGTCGCCGTCATTGTGCTGGCCCTTTTGGGCGGCAATCCATTGGATGGTATCCTGCAGGGATATAAAGGTCGCGATTTTACACTCACCCAGCGTTTGCTGACAGAGGCGCGGGTCGTCATTTTTTATATCAGCCAGCTGCTGTGGCCGCACCCTTCACGGCTGAATCTGGATCATGATTTTCCGCTCTCCAATTCGCTGATGGACCCGATGTCCACATTTTTTTCCATACTGACCATTGCGGCGCTTTTCAGCCTGGCTGTCGTATTGGCAAGAAAGCAGCGCCTTTTGTCATTCTGCATATGGTGGTTTTTCGGCAACCTGGTGATCGAATCTTCCATTCTCCCACTCGAGATCATTTTCGAACACCGGGTGTACCTGCCGTCTATGACGTTCAGCCTGATTGTTGTTTTGACTGTTTACCGCTGGGTGAAGCCAACATGGCTGCAGACTGCGCTGCTGTGCGTCATGGTAACGGTTGGCGCTGTTTGGACGTATCAAAGAAATGCGGTTTACAGCGATCGCATCACCTTCTGGCAGGATTGCGCCGACAAATCGCCCGGCAAAGCCCGACCCCATAATAATTTAGGAGTGGCCCTGGCCGCTCAAGGCTATCACGATAAAGCCATTGAGAATTATCATAAAGCGCTGCAAATTGATCCGAACTATCAGGATCCGATCGCCAATATCGGATTGAGCCTGGCAGAACAGGGAAAAGTGGAGGAGAGCATCACCCAATTTTTGAAGGCGCTGGAAATCAACCCGAAAGATTACAAGACACTCAATAATTTAGGGGCATCACTGATTGTAGTGGAACGTTATACGGAAGCGGTTCAAAGCTTATCTGAAGCACTAACGCTTTATCCTTATTACGCTCAAGCGCATAATAATTTAGGGGCGGCCCTGCAGCATCAGGGTCGGATCGAGGAGGCCATCGATCATTTTTCGACCGCCGTGCAGCTTGATCCCGATTATATCCAGGCCTATAATAATCTGGGTATCATTCTGGCAAATCAGGGCAGATATGCGGAAGCCATCGAACAATTTTCCGTCGCATTGAAGATCAACCCCAAATACGAAAGCGCCCGCCTTAATCTTGAAAAAAGTCTAGCAGCGATCAGAGACCAGCAGAAGTTGCCCAACAACAGGGAAAATAATTTGAATTAGCCCGCCACACCTCCTTACCGGTTTTCGTAAACAATTCCTGTTTGAAATATCTTGACAGCCGGTTTTTCATCGGTTAATTTATTTTGAGCATATGCTCATATTTTTATCAATCTAAAAAAGGTGCTTCTTTGATGGATTTTTGTTGCCATGGCAATGGCACGAGATCCAAAAGCAAGATAAGGAGGATCCAATGCAAAAGGACGTTATCAGACTCGGTGGAGGGAAAAAAAGCCGTTTTATGGACAAAGTCATGGAGCTCCTGCCGGAAGGCGGCAATTTAAATCTGTGTTTGACATGCGGGGCCTGCTCTTCGGGCTGCCCGGCCACGGGCCTTGAAGGCATGGATCCCAGAAAATTTTTGCGCATGGCGGCCCTGGGAATGGACGATGAACTGCTTGCCTCCGATTGGGCCTGGATGTGCACCCAGTGCCAGCGCTGTATCTATGTCTGTCCGATGAAAATTGATATCCCGCAACTGGTGTTCAACGTTCGTGGAACCCGGCCGCGGGCAGAACGCCCCAAGGGCATTTTAGGATCCTGCGATATGGCCCTGAGAAATGACAGCTGCAGTGCCATGGGGGCATCGCCGGAAGATTTCACCTTCGTGGTAGAAGATGTTTTAGAAGAGTACCAGGAAGCCCAGCCGGATTTTAAGGAGATGCAGGCACCCATTGACAAACAGGGCGCCTATTTCTTTTTGAATCAGAATTCCCGGGAGCCGGTGACCGAGCCCGATGAGATGGTGCCCCTGTGGAAAATCCTTCACCTGGTGGGGGCCGACTGGACATACGGCAGTAAGGGCTGGGGCGGCGAAAACTATTGCATGTTTCTGGCTGACACTGACGCCTGGGAACACATTGTGCGCACAACCGCCAAGCAGGCCGATGACCTGGGCTGCAAGATATATCTCAATACCGAGTGAGGGCACGTCACCTTCTCAGTCCTGGCAGGACTGAAAAAATTCAACATCGACCACAAATTCGAGGTTAAAAACATTTATGAATATTATGCGCGATGGATCCGCGAAGGCAAACTTAAGGTGAATTCGGACTGGAACAAGGATCTAAAAATAAAGTTCACCGTCCAGGATCCCTGCCAGATCGTACGAAAAAGCTACGGTGATCCCATCGCCGAAGATCTGCGATTTGTGGTCAAAACCGTCGTAGGCGAAGAAAATTTTGTCGAGATGCACCCCAACCGCTCCAACAATTATTGCTGCGGCGGCGGCGGCGGCTTTCTGCAGTCCGGATACAAAGAGGCGCGTCTGGAATTTGGCCGCTTAAAAGATAATCAAATTCAAAACACCAAAGCCGACTATTGCGTTGCCGGCTGTCACAACTGCCACGCCCAGATTCACGAGCTCAGTGAGCACTACGGCGCCAACTATGGGGTGGTGCATCTGTGGACGATCATCTGTCTGGCAATGGGTATTCTGGGGGAAAACGAACGCGAATATCTGCGCGATGACCTCAAAGCGGTGGCCGTTTATGGCGCTTAGGCGTGCTTGATAAACGGTGAAGTCTATCTGTGATGCAAACCCGTTGCCCCAATCCAGCAAGTTTAGGAAATCGTAAATCAATTTCAGTGTTTTGGGCAAAAATATCTTGACAACTGGCGGGTCATTGATTAGATTTATTATGAGCATATGCTCATTATAAATCTGGTGCTATGCTCAGCACCAAATCATGACAGGGAGGTGGTGTGATGAAAATCGCCATTAGTTCGTCAGGTAAAACCTTGGATTCTCCGCTCGATCCTCGCTTTGGTCGCTGCGCCTGGTTTTTGGTCATTGATCCGGCGGACATGCGGTATGAAGCTTTTGATAACCAAAGCGCCGCTCAAAGCAGCGGAGCCGGCATCCAGGCAGCGCAATTCCTGGTGAATAAAAATGTGAGTGCCGTGATCACCGGTCATGTCGGACCGAATGCCGTTCAAACACTTTCGGCCGCCGGAATCGAAATTTTTGCGGAACAGCAAGGCACCATCAAAGAAGTCGTGGAAAGGTATAAAAACGATGGCCTCAATCCCACAGACCAATCCACCGTCGGCCGTCATTTCGGCACGGGCGGCGGCGGACGCGGAGGCTTTATCGGAGCAGGATCGGCATCGGTTGGCGGCCGCGGGATGGGTCAGGGCGGCGGGCGCGGAGTGCGTCAAGGTTCGGGCCGGGGCGTGGGGCGCGGTGGCGGTATCCGGCGCAGTTAGCAAAGACAATCTGATTGAAAGACGCTTTGGTATGATTATCAGCATTGCCAGCGGAAAAGGCGGGACCGGTAAAACAACGGTGGCGACAAATTTGGCCCGATCGATCGGTTCCAATGTTCAGTTGCTGGACTGTGATGTGGAAGAACCCAACGCACACCTTTTTATTAATCCTACATTTGATGAATCGGAAACTGTTTTTATACCGGTTCCTGAAGTCGATGAAGACAAGTGCACCTATTGTGGAAAATGTGCTGAAATTTGCCAGTTCAAAGCCATTGCCGTTGTGAATGAGAATATATTGGTCTTTGAAGAACTCTGCCACAGCTGCGGCGGGTGCTGGGAAGTCTGTCCGGAGGATGCGATCACTCAAAAGGGCCGGGAACTCGGGGCCATTCAAAGAGGCCAGAGCAATGGCATTGAGTTCATTCACGGCAAGTTGCGGGTGGGAGAAGCCATGTCGCCGCCGCTGATTAAAAAAGTACGGTCTTTTGAAAACCCCGATAAACTCACTATCATCGATGCGCCTCCGGGAACCTCGTGTCCGGTGATTGCGTCCATGAAAGATGCCGACTTTGTGCTTCTGGTCACAGAACCCACTCCTTTTGGTCTGCATGATTTAAAATTGGCGGTCGGCGCGGCTCAAATACTCAATATTCCATTGGGATTGGTCATCAATCGATCCGATCTGGGGGATGACAGGGTCAGAAAATATGCCCGTCAAAAGCGTCTGCCGATTCTGATGGAAATCCCGTTTGATCGGCAGATTGCGGAAGCATATTCAAGGGGAGAGATGCTGGTTGATGTAATTCCGCAATGGAAGGACAGATTTTTAAGACTTTATGATCAAATTAAGCGTCTATCAAAACACGAAACACCAAACACTAAAAACTAAACACTAAGATTTACCCTGACCATGAAAGAATTGATTGTCATCAGCGGGAAAGGCGGCACCGGTAAAACCAGTTTAATTGCGTCATTTGCATCATTGGCTGAAAGCAAAATTTTATGTGATGCAGATGTAGACGCGGCCGATCTTCATCTGCTTGTGGACCCACACATATCCATGCGTGCTGAATTCAAATCAGGTCACACCGCCCGTATTGATAGAAACAGATGTTCCGAATGCGGACTGTGTTTGGACCTTTGTAAGTTTAGTGCAATCAGTGATGGTTTTAATGTCAATCCCATCGACTGCGAGGGGTGCGGTGTGTGCGTCTATTTTTGCCCGGAAAAGGCGATCGATTTTCCGGAAAATACATGCGGCGAATGGTTTACGTCAGACACTCGCTTCGGCCCCATGGTTCATGCCCGACTCGCAATTGCTGAAGAAAATTCCGGCAAACTGGTAACCCTCGTGCGGCAGGAATCTAAAAGGCTGGCAGGCGAAAAGCATCTTGATCTGATCCTGACGGATGGTCCCCCGGGCGTCGGCTGTCCGGTCATTGCATCCATTGGCGGCGCCAGCGCTGTGCTTATTGTGGCCGAACCCACGCTTTCGGGCATTCACGACATGGGGCGAGTCTTACAGCTGGCAGATCATTTCAATGTGCCGGCTATGGTGTGTGTCAATAAATTTGACCTGAACTTTGATCTGGCGCGGGATATTGAATGTTTTGCCAAAGATGAGGGTATGTCATTTCTGGGAAGGATCCCCTTTGATCCCATTTTTACCCAAGCAATGGTAAAGGGCCAGACGATTATCGAATACAATAGTGAATCTAAAGCAGGACATGCAGTCAAAGAAATTTGGGATGCTTTGTCAAATAGACTGAATTTATAAATGGGTGAACAAAAAATAATAAAAATCTTACTGGTAAGCCGGGATAAGGCCTCTATGTCCGCCTTTAAAGCAGGCTTGGAAGAAAATCAGGTTCAGACAGCATGGGCGGAATCCGGCAGCAATGCAATCGTCAGGATCGCAGGAGGACGCTTTGATCTTGTTGTCACGGATGAGAATCTCAGCGATATGACCGGCCTCGAATTGATCGAAAAGGTTATCTCAAAAAAGCCCATGGTCAACTGTGCTGCGGTAACCTCGCTTTTGCCTGCCGATTTCCATGAGGCCAGCGAAGGATTGGGCGTACTGATGCAATTGCCGGTCAGACCGGGGCAAGAACAGGCTGAAAAATTGCTCAGCCGGCTAAAAACGATTCTAAACCTTGCAGAACAAGCAACGACGGACTGAACTCAAGATAAATTAATAACAAACAAGGAGAGCTTCAATCATGAGAAACGGACGAATAGCAGTTCCATCAAATGGGAACGGTGGTTTGGACGCAACCCGGTCCGGACATTTTGGTCACTGCGATGTGTTTACCTTTATCGATGTCGAAAATGGAGAGATAAAAAAAGTTTCGACCATTCAAAATCAGGAACATATTCAGGGCGGCTGCATGGTACCGGTTAATCTGCTTGCGAGTCACAATGTAAAAGCCCTCGTGGTCGGCGGAATCGGCATGCGGCCACTCATGGGGTTCAAACAGGCCGGAATCGAGGTCTATCATGATTCACAACGAGCTGGGATAAGGCCGGTAGTAGAGGACTTAATAGCCGGCAAGCTACCTGAAATCACAGACGATCAAGTGTGTGGCGGCGGAGGCGGTTCAATGCGTCCCGAATAGAGGAGGACCTGCAATTGAAAATAGCGATAACATCCAAAGGCAAAGACTTAGATTCACCAATGGACCCCAGATTTGGCCGCGCGCCTTATATCCTTATCGTTGATACGCTCGATAATGGGCTTGAGGTGCTGGATAATTCAGAGAATGTGAATGCGTTTAAGGGTGCCGGCATTCAGGCTGCTGTCATGATAAATGACCGGGGTGCGAAAGTTTTGCTGACCGGTTATTGTGGTCCAAATGCATTTAAAACGCTCAATGCCGCAGGAATAAAAGTGGCCAATGATGTGACCGGAACGGTCAGAGATGCGGTAATTGCTTGCAGTGCAGGAAAAGTATCGTTTGCTGATGGCGCTAATGTTGAAGGATCCTGGTAAGCAAAAAGAAACGCCCGTCTTGCTGAAGCAGTTTTTGATTTAATCGGGCAAACATCTCTTCAGGCAGACAGATGAAAGGTATCATCTTGTTTTATGGGTTCGATTGGTCTAATTGGTTCAGAATTAACGAATAAAACCAATTGAACCAATATAACCAATTGAACATAAAAAGGGTTGGCTAATTTTCAACCAACCCTTTTTATGTTTTGGTGCCGGGGGCGGGAATCGAACCCGCATGGATGCAAAATCCGCTGGATTTTGCGTCCGACGTGTCTATCAATTCTATATAGCCGCAATTTTTATTAGAATATGAGGTTTTGAAACCACTTCTATAAGCAATATGCGCTGTCATGCCGCGCTCCCTTCAAGAAATCAAAATCCATTGACGATTTTGCGAAAAGAATACGACCATGCCATTTTGCTGCTTGACAGGATTAAAATCTTAAAATACTATTGTCGACAATATTAATTGCACCTATCATAAAACCTGCACGACCCTCTTAAAGGGAGAACGCAATTACCATAAATTGTCTCAAAACAAACTCAACAAGACAAGACTTTCAAAGCCAACGACCCTCTAGAAAATCAATGAAGATATGAAGAAACCTGCCGAAAAGGTACGCATATAAGAAGGGGTATTGATTTAGATGCCACATAAGCAAGATCAAGCTGTTTCCGGATTTGAGAAGTTCCTTATGCGAGGAAATCAGGCTGTTGGTGAAGGGGCGATCCGGGCGGGATGTCGGTATTTTTTCGGTTATCCTATCACTCCTCAAAACGAGCTTTTTGAGTACATGGCTAAAAGACTGCCGGAGGTGGGCGGAACATTCCTTCAAAGCGAGAGCGAACTTTCCGGTATTAATATGGTCTTTGGGGCAGCTGCTGGCGGAGGGCGATGTATGACCTCATCTTCAGGACCCGGTTTTACGCTGATGGGTGAGGGCTTGACGGCTTTAGCGACAGCGCAGCTGCCGGCAGTGATTGTTTGTGTCTCGCGGGCCGGACCTGGACTTGGCAGGATTGCATCATCCCAAGCCGATTACAGACTGGCCACTCGGGGGGGGGGGCATGGAGATTACCAGTGCCTCGTATTGGGCCCTGGAAGCGCACAAGAACTTTATGAGCTGACCTTCAAGGCATTTGATTTAGCAGATGATTACCGAAATCCGGTCATTATATTATCAGACGCCATACTCGGTCAGATGATGGAGCCGGTAACCATAGACAGTCTGCCGGAAAAAAAGGCCCCTGAAAAGGAATGGGCGGTAAACGGAAAAGGAGACCATCCACGCAAAGTGATCAAAGTGGCTCCCCATACAGATGATGAATTGATATCGTGGAATCGCCATCTCAAAGCCAAATATCAGGATATGAAGGCCAAAGAACAGCGCTTTGAATCACTGTATGCGGATGGCGCCTCTACAGTCGTGGTTGCATTCGGCAGCACGTCACGCATTGTTTTGGATGCCCTGGTAAGGGCTCGGGAAGAAGGTAAACCCGTTGGATTATTCAGACCCATTTCTTTGTGGCCATTTCCAGAGATCGCTTTGAAAGCGCTCCTCGAACAGGGGGTTAAGAATTTAATCGTCGTGGAGGCCAATAATGGGCAAATGTTGGAAGATGTTCGTCTGTCTGCTGCCAGTGATACAACAGTCGTTCATTATGGTGTGGGAGGCGGACATATCTTTTCGCCAGATGAGATCTATCGCGAAATCTTACGGTTTGTTTAAATTGATAAGGATTCGATGATGAAGGGTTTTAAGAATGTCTACCAAAAGCCGGATGCCATGACGGATATTCCTTTTCCTTATTGTCCGGGTTGTTCACATGGTACCATTCATCGGCTGGTGGCGGAAGTCATGGATGAACTTGATATTGCGGCTAAAACAATCGGTATTACGTCTGCCGGATGTTCGGTTCGCAACTGGCGCCAATTTGATATCGATATGGTCATGTCGCTGCATGGCCGCGGACCTGCGGTGGCCACAGGCCTAAAACGTGCACGTCCGGAGGCAGTCGTTTTCACCTATCAGGGCGATGGCGATATGGCGGCCATCGGAACAGGTGAAGTTATCCATGCCGCATCACGGTGCGAACGGATTACGGTAATTTATGTAAACAACGGTGTATTTGGGGCTACCGGAGGCCAGCAGGCTCCAACGACCTTAATCGGGCAAGCAACCACCAGTTATCCTGATGGACGGGACCCTGCTGTCAGTGGTTATCCCCTTAAAATGGCCGAACTACTTTCGATGGTCGCTCCCGATTCATACATATCCAGAACTTCAATCCATACCGCCAAACATATCATCCTGACAAAAAAGGCGATACGAGAAGCATTTTTGACGCAGATTCAGGATCAAGGATTCGGATTGGTAGAAGTGCTTGCAGCGTGCCCAACCAATTGGAGACTTGATCCTGCAAGTTGTATGGAAAAGATCAAATCCGAGATCATCCCTCACTTTCCCCTTAAGACATTTTCCAGCCCGAAAAAGGAAAACTAAGCAATGCTGAAAGAGATTCTTATCGGAGGATTTGGTGGTCAAGGGATTATGTTAATGGGACAATTGCTGGCATATGGAGCAATACACGAAGGTTTGGCGGCCACATTTTTTCCGTCTTATGGCCCTGAAATGAGGGGGGGTACGGCTAATTGCACGATCGTCATCTCTGACCAGCGGATTGGTTCGCCCATCAGAAACAGATTTTCCGTTTTGGTGGCAATGAATCAAGCCTCCCTGGATAAGTTTAAAGACCGTGTTAAGAAGAAAGGAATATTGGTTTATAATGAAACGCTGATACTAGATCCACCTGACGTGAAAGATGTCGAAATCATCAAGGTTCCAGCAAATAAAATTGCAAATGAGTTACAAAATCCACAGGTGGCAAATATGGTGGCAGTGGGTGCGCTGATTCGCATTCTTGGCTTTATTTCTTTTGATTCGCTTTCCAGAGGGCTTGTGAAAGTTCTTCCAGAATACCGGCATCAATTGATTCCACTCAATGAAAAGGCCATTAAAATGGGTATGGGATCTGTTTTGGGTGCATCTTTTATGGGACATGAGACATGAGCCAATCCGAGGGCACCATCATAATCAATGCAGAGCGGTGCAAGGGATGTGGCCTGTGCATCACCGCTTGCCCAAAGAAATGTGTCCGGTTGTCCGGTCAAACGGACCTCAGAGGGATCCGCCTGGCGGTTTTAACTGAAAAGCAAGATTGCACAGGGTGTGCCTTGTGTGCGATCATCTGTCCAGATGCCGCAATAGAAGTCTATAAGAGAATCGCTAAATGAGAAAAATGAATCAAATAAAAGATAAGCCATGGTTAATGCGCACCTACTCCGGATATGCCAGCGCTCAGGAATCCAACAAGCTCTACCGTGAGAATATGGCTAAAGGTCAAACAGGTCTGAGCATTGCTTTTGATTTACCAACCCAGACCGGCTATGACTCAGATCATATTCTAGCGCATGGCGAGGTTGGAAAACTCGGAGTGCCCATGAGGAATATTGAAGATATGGAAGTGCTGTTTGATCAGATCCCGATGGAGAAGATCAACACCTCAATGACCATAAATGCCCCCACTGCATGGGTCCTTGCCCTTTATATCGCCGCCGCAAAAAAAAAGGGGATTGCGATTTCCGGATTAAGGGGGACCGTTCAAAATGATATCCTTAAAGAATATTTAAGTCGCGGAACCTATATTTTCCCCCCCAAGCCTTCGATGCGGCTCAGCGCTGACGTAATAAGCTATACGGTTAATAACATCCCGAAATGGAATCCAATAAATATTTGCTCATACCATTTGCAAGAGTCCGGAGCGACACCGGTTCAAGAATTGGCATACACACTCGCCAACGCCATGAGCGTGCTCGACAGCATTAAAGCGCGGGATGACGTCCGGCCGGAGGACTTCCCCCGGGTGGTTGGCCGGATTTCCTTTTTTCTAAATGCAGGCATTCGTTTCATTGAAGAAATTTGTAAAGTCAGGGTTTTCACGAAGATGTGGGATCATATCTGCAAAGATTATTATGGCGTTGAGGACCCGAAACTGAGACAATTTCGATACGGCGTGCAGGTCAATAGCTTGGGTCTTACGGAACGACAACCGGAAAACAATATCGCCCGAATTATTTATGAATTCATTAGCGTTGTACTTAGTAAAAACGCTCGCGCCCGATCCATACAGCTTCCAGCCTGGAATGAAGCCTTTGGGCTTCCAAGAAAATGGGACCAGCAATGGAGCCTGAGACTCCAACAGATTATGGCTTTCGAGACTGATCTGCTGGAATATGATGATATCTTTGAGGGGTCTGAAGTAATTTCGAGAAAAGAAAAGGAACTTGAAGAAGAAGCGGCGGCAGAGCTGAAAATCATTATGGAAATGGGCGGCGCGATTGAGGCGCTGGAAAATGGCTACATGAAGCGCAATCTAGTTCAGAGCAACGCAAAAAGATTGCGTGAAATTGAAACCCAAAAACGCATTGTTGTCGGGGTAAATAAATTCACAGAAGGAGAATCCTCGCCGCTCACAGAAAATATTGTCCAATCATTCCTTAGCGTTGATGATGCGGTCGAAGCAGAGCAGATTTCAAGTTTGGAACGCTTTCGTAAATCCCGTGACAAAAATAAGGTTGCATTTGCTCTGGATCATTTAGGGGAATCGGTTATAGCGGGAGAAAATATCATGGATGCGAGTATTAAATGCGCTGAAGCCGGCGTGACGACCGGTGAATGGGCGGATACGTTGCGGGATGTTTTGGGTGAATACAGGGCGCCAACCGGTATCAGCGGGGTTCTGATGGGTAAACTCGATAACGAGGATATTGCACGCCTGCGAGCTAAAATACAGCAATTAAACGAAAAGCTAGGCCGTAACCTGAAATTGCTTATCGGCAAACCCGGGCTGGACGGACATTCCAATGGTGCCGAGCAGATAGCCGTAAAGGCAAGAGAGGCCGGCATGGAAGTTGTCTATGAGGGCATCAGATTGACGCCGGAAAAAATTGCTGAAAGCGCGTTACAGGAAGGTGTTCATGTTGTCGGCCTTTCTATTTTGAGTGGTTCGCATCTTAGTCTGGTACCGGAAGTGATTCGCGGCATGAAGCAACGCGGCCTTGAGGGCATCCCACTTGTTCTGGGTGGCATCATTCCAAAACAAGATATTCCGAAAATGGATTTGAGTATTATTCGAAGGGTCTACGCACCCAGGGATTTTGATTTGAACAGAATCATGAACGAAATCATCGATGTTGTGGCCCGGGCAAACGATATTAAGCTTTCAGAGACGGAGGGGAATATTCGTGACGGTTGACCCCTTTGACATCAGACTTGCCGACATCCTAAAGGGCAAAAAGGCAGCTGTTGCCCAAGCGCTTAATTTGTTGGAAGATAAAAAGCCTTCAAGTCTTGAGCGCAGGGTGAAGCTGGTTGAGACGCTCAGCCTAAATGCAAAGCCGGAAAGACATGTCATCGGCATAACCGGCCCGCCTGGCGTGGGAAAATCAACGCTTATTTCCCAATTGATCCCTAAATACCGCGCTCAAAAAAAATCCATCGGAATTATTACGGTGGATCCAAGCAGCAAAATGAGCGGCGGCGCGCTGCTTGGAGACCGCACCCGAATATCGTATGACCCGAAAGATGTTGATATATTTATAAGAAGTATGGCCGCCGGGCGCCATTTAGGGGGGGTGGCATGGAAAACAAGACACTGCCTGACGCTTTTCGAGTCTGTTTATGACCGGATTATCATCGAGACCGTTGGCGTCGGTCAGTCTGAGACGGAAATCGCGGACGTTGTAGATACTGTGGTCTTCGTTGTTCAGCCTGGAAGTGGTGATTCCCTGCAATTCATGAAAGCCGGAATCATGGAGGTCCCCCATATTTTGGTAATGAATAAAGCCGACCGGAAATCTTTGGCCGAAAAATCCAAAAACGAGTTAGATGCGGTTGCTTCAATTGGAAGTACGGATAAAGAGGGATGGAATTTAACGTTAACCTTGACATCGGCGTTGGAAGGATGGGGCCTGGATGAGCTTGTGGCTGCCATTGAAATGCATGGCCTCTATTTAAAGGAAAGAAATATCTCGGAAAAACGCAGGCAAAACCGGATTAAATGGGTCTATATGATTTTCCGTGAACGTTTTGGCAGTTTTGCGGTCGACATGTTGGGCGGTGAGAAAAATATTTTACGAATATTAAACCAAAGAGATATCATAAATCCTTTTGAAGAAGTGCAGACTTTTGAGCAAATGTTTTGGAAGGCGATTTCAGATTCCCGTTTAGCGGCATCGTCTTCCTCGACCTTCTGAAAAAAGGGATCTCACCCGGGATAAGAAAACGGTTTTTTCTTGACAAAAAACCGAAAATTTGTATTGTCGACATAACTAATAGCGCTAGTATTATTTTATATCAATGGGTCATAGATTATGAAGACAATTGATCTATTCTTTCCTTCTGATGACAGATGCAACCATCTAAGCAAGGCAAAGTATACCCTATACGGAATATGAGCGTAACGTTTATATCGATAGGATCTTTGAAGCGTTTTTTCAACAACATGACCAATGGCAAAGACCGTTTGGTCGTCGAAGACCAGGAAGGACGAAGCTTAAAGGTCGTTTGTCAGGAAATTGGACTGCCGGTGAATTTGATATCGTTATATATCGTAAATGGGAAAGCCGAATCAAAAGATTATATTCTGCAGCATGGTGATGAAATTAAGTTGATCGCCGCAATGGGGGGCGGTTAACAATCATTTGTGAACGCCCATCGGTCTGGAGGGAAAATGAAATACGGCATGACCGGAAAGATCCTCAGAGTTGACCTCAGCAATCAAGCCCATTCCGTAGAAGAACCTGATGAAAAAATCTATCGAACCTATTTTGGTGGAAGTTGCCTTGCCTGTTATTATTTGCTTCAAGAACGCCCCGCAGGAATCGATCCGCTTGGTCCAGAAAATTTGCTCATATTTGCTTCAAGTCCTTTGGTTGGGAGTGGAATCCCCGGGGCAAACCGATTCTCAGTTGCCTCGATTTCCCCCCTCACAGGATATTACGGCGAAGCCGAAGCGGGTGGGTGGTGGTCGCCGGAATTAAAAAGGGCGGGTTACGATGCCATTTTATTGGAAGGCAAAGCGGAAAAGCCGGTCTATCTGTGGATCAATGATGAAGAGGTCCAAATTCGCGATGCAACCCATATTTGGGGGAAGGTCACCGGAGATACGCAAGAAATCATTCGCAATGAAACAGGGGAATCCCGCGCCCGAGTTGCCTCAATCGGGCCAGGCGGCGAAAATATGGTTAGATATGCTTGTGTGGTCAACAATCTTAGGCACACGAATGGCCGCTCGGGAATGGGTGCTGTTATGGGTTCAAAAAACCTTAAGGCCATTGCCGTCCGTGGGAAGCAAAAAATTTCATTTAAAAATAATGAAGCCCTCAAAAAAATAATCAAATGGTATGCCGATAATTTTATGGACCATCCGATTGAGCGAATCCTCCATGATGGCGGCACTATTGGATGGGATGTAACCGAGTTAGATGAAGCCGGTATTTTGCCAACACGCAACTTCCGCAGTGGCAGCTTCGAAGACGCTGATAAAATTTGCGGCGAGACCTTTCATAACGAATATTTCGTTGAAGCAGATAGCTGCCACGGTTGTCCGATCCGCTGCAAGCGCGTCGCTCGTTCGACCGGTGAGCATCAGGTAGATCCAGCTTACGGTGGCCCCGAATATGAAACGGCCGCTGCGTTTGGATCATTGTGCGGGATATCAAACCTCGAAGCCATATGTAAGGCCCACGAACTTTGTAATCGTTACACCCTCGATACCATTTCTGCAGGATCTTCAATTGCCTTTGCCATGGAATGTTTTGAAAACAACCTTGTGAGCATTCAGGACACAGATGGGTTGGAACTTAACTTTGGCAATCATGAAGCAATGCTTCGACTTATTCATAAAATTGCGAAAAGAGAAGGAATCGGCGATTTATTGGCTGAAGGAACATTGCGCGCTGCTCAAAAGATCGGCCAAGGGAGCGAAAAATTTGCGATGCAGGCCAAAGGTCAGGAAATGGCCATGCATGAACCCAGAGGTAAGGGAAGTTTAGCCCTGGCGTATGCCCTTTCCTCTACCGGGGCGAATCACACGGAAGGCCCGCATGATTATCTATTTCAAGAAGGTGCTCTGGGTGTTTCTGATTTGACTGAATTGGGTCTGCTGGAACCGACGCCTGCGGTCTATTTAGGCCCTGAAAAAGCGAGACAGTTTGCCCCGGAAAACTGCTTAAAATGAATCAAGTGGCCGAAGCGGTCCAAGCTGCTACGGGATGGGATACAAATTTATGGGAGATCATGAAGTTAGGGGAGCGCACCATCACAATCAAACGCGTTGTGTCCGTTAGACAAGGCGTTTCTCGAAAGGATGATCGACTACCGGGTCGGTTTTTTGAACCTTTGGAAGGCGGCCTGCTCAAGGGAAAAGCGTTAGATCGTAATGAATTCGAAACCGCCCTGGAGTTGTATTATGACATGATGGGGTGGACCAGGAAGACGGGGGTACCCCGTCCCGGCAAGTTAGTTGAGCTGGGGCTTGGATGGATCAACCCGATTCTCAACCAGAACTAGGCGAAATACTTCTGCGGCAATTTAACGCCAATTAAAAAAACGCGCTGTAAAACGCTTATACCATAATTCGGCACGAATAATTCAATTTTTGCCCGGAGCCCATCTACTTGGGAGTTAATGACGAATTTAGGAGGGGTCATTAATTTCTTAAAACTTTTTTACGTTCTGGTGCGTCCAGATAAGGAGGTGTGAAAATGAAAAAAAGTATCTATTGGGTTATTTTACTTGCACTTGTCTTAGCATTTTCATCCACTGCAAAGGCAGCGGAGGAAATCGAAGTCGCCTTGCTGTATCCCCTTTCCGGCGCCCTGACTGAAGCCGGCAAGCGGATGAAGGCCGTTTATGAAGTCGCCGCAGAAGTCATCAACGGTTCCTACGACATTAAGGGTGTACCCTACGCCAAAACCGAAGGGATTCCTAACAAGGGCGGAGCCAAGATCGTTTTGAAGTTCTATGATACCCAAGGCTCCCCTGAGGTGGGCAAAGCCGAAACCGAGCGTGCTCTCCAAGAGGGCTCGGCCAAACTGATCATCGGCGCTTACCAGAGTGCGGTGAGCAAACCCACTAGCTTTGTAGCCGAGCGGAACAAATTTCCTTACTTGTGCGGTGTTTCTTCCTCAGCCGCCTTAACCGAGCGCGGATTGAAGTACTTCTTTCGGGTTGCTCCCACCGATTTCCATGACTCCCGCATGTTTTTCACGTTTTTGGACGACATGAAAAAGCAGGGTAAAGACGTCAAACGGATTGCCATGGTTTATGAACGGACTGAGTTCGGCGTCCACGCCATGAAGGAAGTCAAAAAAAGAATCGCGGAATCTGGTGGATCCTATGAACTCGTCGCAGACGTTCCTTACGAGTACAAGGCTACTGACGTCAATGCCGAGGTGCTTAAAATCAAAGCAGCCAAGCCTGATGTAATCATCCACGCCACCTTGTTCAGCGAGATGACGCTTTTTGCCAAAACCTACCAGAACCTCGGGGTTAAAACCAACGCCAACATCTCCTTTTGCGGCGGATACCAGAACCCCAAGTTCGCCAGCCAGCTTGGCAATACAGTCGAAGGATACATGGGATCCTGCACCTTTGCCGAAGATTTCATTTCCAAAAAGGCGCATCTCAAGCAGATCAACGAAATGTACAAGGCCAAAACCGGCATGAACCTGGACGGCATTGCGATGGAGGGTTTCACTACCCTCTTTGTAGCAGCCGACGCCTTCAACCGCGCTAAAGACCTCAGCCCGGACGCAATTCGTGACGCGCTGGCCACAACGGCCCTGCAGATCGAGACCATGCCTGGCAAGGGCGTCAAGTTTGATGCCAATGGCCAGAACATTTGGATCGATTCGACCCTGAGCCAGATCCAGAAAGGCGACTACAAAGTCGTCTGGCCGAATGAGTGGTCCACCACCGCCATGACTTGGCCGATGAGACCGTAAACACTGCCTGAGCTAAGGGACGTTCCGACAGGGGCGTCCCTTTTTTTGGACAATTTATCTAAACCCAAACCCCGGGCAAAGAGAGAGGCAAATCCGTGGATCTAACCATTTTACTTCAGCTGATCATCAGCGGCCTGCTAATCGGACTCGTTTTTTCCCTGATCGCCGTTGGTTTGACCCTGATCTGGGGCGTTATGGATATTCTCAATTTCGCCCATGGCGATTTTCTGATGCTGGCAATGTTCACCAGCTTTATGATGTTCAATCACTTTGGTCTTGACCCCATATTCTCCCTGCCCATGATCGTCGTGTTGCTCTTTTTTATCGGTTTGTTGACATTCCGCTTCGTTATCAAGCCGGTTCTGGGTTACCCGGGCCTCATCGCCTTGCTGGCCACCTTCGGGTTGAGCATTTTGATCCGAAACCTGGTCCTTTTCTTTCTGGGACCCAACTACCGTGTGATCAACCAATCCATACTGGCCGGCAAAACGCTGTCCTTCGGGGGGCTGTATTTCAGCCTTTCCCAGACCGCCGCAGCACTCGGCTGCGTGTTGATGACATACGCAATTTATTTGTTTCTGTCCAAATCAAAATTCGGACGGGCCTTGCGTGCCACGGCATTAGACAAGGACACGGCCTTGCTCATGGGAATCAATACCAACCGGGTGTTCGCGCTGACCTTCGGTTTGGGGGCAGCCTGCGTCGGTGTGGCCGGTGGATTTCTCGTCAATTTTTATGCGGTGTTCCCCGAAGTCGGACTCAATTTCGCAATTCTCTGCTTTGTAATCGTGGCCCTGGGCGGGTTCGGCAACATTATGGGGGCATTTCTGGCCGGCATTCTTGTCGGGCTTGTGGAGAACGTGGGCGGATTTTTCATCGGACCTGAATTCAAATATACGCTGGTGTTCGTATTGTATCTAATCGTCATTTCGATGCGGCCCAAGGGGCTGTTCGGCTGGTAATCAAAACCAGCTGAAAATCTTCCGGCTGGCGGGAAATTCGCTGGAATTCTCACCAAATTGAAAGAAGAGATCAATGCAAACTGATAGAAATTTTATGATTACGCTGGGGTGTTTGATAGCGGCTTTTGCGGTGGCGCCACTGATCATCTCCGATATTCATTTTCAGCATCTGATGATCATGCTGCTTCTTTACGCAGCGTTGAGCCAAGCCTGGAATTTAATCGGTGGCTATGCGGGTCAGGTTTCCTTTGGCCATGCCGTTTTTTTTGGCATCGGCGCCTATGCGGCCATGGCCCCTCTGAACCAGTGGGGGTTAACCCCTTGGATCGGAATGGCCATCGGCGGACTGATCGCCACAATCGTGGCCATGATCATCGGCATCCCGGTTTTTCGACTTAAAGGCCACTATTTCGCTATCTCCACCTTTGCCGTGGCCGAGGTTGTTCGAGAACTCTTCTCCAATTGGGACTGGGTGGACGGACCCATTGGGCTGGACGCTCCGGTACTGGATCCGGGATGGGCCAATTTCATGTTCTACAAAACCAAGCTGCCCTACCACTATACGGCCCTCATCATTTTTTTCCTGGTCACGATCGTCACCTTCCGAATGGAGCGTTCTCGGATGGGGTATTATTTTCGAGCCATTAAACAGCGGCCGGAGGCCGCCCAGGCCATGGGCGTTAATATTTCTTTATACAAACAATATGCGTTAATGATCAGTGCTTTCTTTACCGCAATCTGCGGCTCTTTTTATGGGCTCTATGTGCTTCATATCGAACCGGCGACCGTGCTGTCCCTGGAAATTTCCATCAAGATTGTGTTGATCACTGCTTTGGGCGGCGCAGGATCCCTGTGGGGCCCGCTGCTGGGAGCCATGATTCTAATTCCCCTGCAGGAATACAGCAGAGTCTGGCTGGGCGGTACGGGTATGGGGATCGACCTCATTGTGTTGGGGGCGTTGATCGTGCTTATCTGCATCTTTGAACCCAGAGGGATAGTCGGGCTGTACAAAAGGTTCTTATATCAGAAAAGGAACGAGTGATGACCATTTTGGAAGCGAAAGATGTCAGCATGTATTTCGGTGAGTTGGTGGCGCTGGACGGCATCCACCTGTCTGTGGAAGAGGGCGAAATTTTGGGACTGATCGGCCCCAACGGGGCAGGGAAGACAACTTTTTTCAACTGCATCTCCGGGTTCCTCAACGCCTCCCGGGGCGAGGTCCTTTTCAAAGGACAGAACATCACCGGTATGGCGCCTCACCGTGTCTGCCACCTGGGCATCTGCCGCACCTTTCAGATCGTTCAGAGTTTCAGCGAAATGACGGTGCTGGAAAACGTAATGATGGGTACTTTTTGCCGTCATGCCAAAACAAAGAAGACGATGGATCTTGCGCAGGAGATTCTCGAGTTTACGGGCTTGGCGGAAAAACGCAATATAAAGGTTGGCAGTATGACACTGGCCGACCAAAAGCGCATCGAGCTATCCAGAGCCATTGCTACCGAGCCTGAGCTCATGCTGCTGGACGAGGTGATGGCCGGACTCAATCCTACCGAAACAGAAGAGGCCATTGCGCTAATCCAAAAAATCCATGAAAAAGGGATTACCATTATAGTCGTGGAACACGTTATGGAAGTGATCATGAAAATTTCAAAGCGGATCGCAGTTTTCGACTCGGGTGAACTCATCGTGGAGGGTCCGCCGAAAGAAGTTGTTCTGGATGAACGCGTCATCAAGGCATATTTAGGCGAGGAATACGATGCTCAAGGTTAACGGAATATCGGTTCGTTATGACATTGTCCCCGTTTTGGAGAATGTTTCTTTTTCGGTCGAGGAAGGTCAGTTCGTCGCCATCGTCGGGGCCAACAGCGCTGGTAAGACGACCATTCTAAAAACCATTTCTGGACTCGTGAACCCATTTGAGGGATCCATCGAGTTTATGAGCCAACCCATCCAAGCCATGCCGCCGTACGAGATCGCTGCCCAGGGGGTTGCCCATATTCCAGAAGGCCGGCACATTTTCGATAAAATGACGGTCGGGGAGAACCTATTGGTCGGTGCCCATACGCGCGACGATGCCGAAGAGGTGCAAGAGACCATGCAGGAGATGTTCAACCTCTTCCCCATGCTCAAAGAACGAGAAAACCAGAAGGGCGAAACCCTCAGCGGTGGCGAACGCCAACAACTCGCCATTGCACGGGGATTAATGGCCAAACCTCGCCTGCTGATGCTGGATGAGCCGTCACTGGGTTTGAGCCCTATCCTGTCTCACAAGGTGATTCGTACCTGTGAGGCGATTCGGAACAAAGGCACCACCATCCTTATGGTCGAGCAGAAAGTCACCGAGGTGCTCAAGTTGGTCGATCGGGGTTATGTGCTGCAACGCGGCCAAATCATAATGGAGGGCAAAGGAGCAGAACTCCTTGAGTCCGATCTGATTCGCAAGGCCTATTTAGGAATGTGAGACCAAAACCATCGATCAAATTACTCAACTATGATAAAATTTTTTTTATACGTTTCAATGTTTTTAAAACTTCGTATGGAATAAAAACATGAATGATGACAACGCCTTCGAAGGCATTATGCTTCCCCGCTCGCTCATGGAAGACATTACCGATTCCCTAAAAGATGCTATCATTGAAGGGAGGCTACAACCCGGACAACAGATTGTAGAGAAAGAACTTCAGAAGACATTAGGCGTAAGCCGGGCCCCTATTCGGGAGGCGCTTCTGAAACTTGAAGGTCAGGGCCTCGTGGTCATAGTTCCGCGCAAAGGATCATTTGTTCGAAACATTACGGCAAGATTTATTCAAGAAAGTTTCACCATTCGAGCTTGGCTAGAGGGGTTGGCTGCTCGTATATCGATAGAACACCTGGATAAATCGGATTACGATCATTTTGATAAAATTCTGAAGGATATGGAACAGTTAGCTAAAAAAAGGGATTTTAAAGGCTATTTTTATCGTCACTGGGATTTTCATAATGTATTTATAAGAGGCAGTCAGAATGAGCTTTTAATCGAAAAAGTTGAGGCGCTTCGCAGACAATCGTTGTGGCTCAGCTATTCAATTACCTATTTTGAAAAAAAACATAAAATGTCCCAAGCCATTCATGCGGAAATAATCGACGTTTTCAAAAAAGGTGACCCGGATGAGGTTGAAAGAGAAGTCCGCCACCACATCCTCAAAGCAACAGAAGATTATGTTAAATATTTAAATGAAACTTATCCGAATAAATCTCGTCCAAGAATCGCTCAGCTTCACTGAGTCGCAATCAACTTTCCTTGAGATCCGTATTTCATTCCTTACCAGCGCTGTCCTAAAAACTATCCCTCTACATTTGGCGCCAGGTTGACCTGCATGAGCGCGGGGCTTTTCATTACCGCGTTCAGGACGGACTCACGGCTGCTTTCCAAGTGCGCTTTCGTAATGGCGGCGGCCTTTTCGCCGTCGCCGTTTACCAGGGCGATGACAAGCTCGGTGTGGCCGTATTCCCAATGATCAGCGCTTTGAGCGACTAGGATGCCCAAAAATAGCATGCGGCTCATGTGGTCAATGAGTTGTTCTAGGATTTTTGCCAGACGCGTGTTTCCCGAAGACCGGCAAATAGCCAGATGAAACTCGCGGTTGGCGGAAAGATACGCTCGTTGGGTCGCACGGTTGCCGTGAATGTAACCTTTTTTGCAAACCCCGTCTAAACTTTTAAGATATTGCTCGTCAACATTGCCCGCGGCCAGGCGGGCGGCCTCGGTTTCCAGAAGCAGCCGGACGGCCCATATGTCATGAATGTCCTTCATCGTAAGGGGCTCAATAATATATCCTCGCCGGCTTTGGGGCTGAACCAGGCCCTCCTGAGTGAGGCTCGCCAGTGCTCGGCGCAACGGCGCCTTTCCCATGGCAAAGCGCTCTGCAAGCTGAGATTCGGAAACCGCCTGCCCGGGGGCGAGCTCATTGACGATGATAGCCTCTTTAATTTTTTCGTAGGCGATCTCTGATAACAGTCGATCCTTGGCTTTCCTGCCGTTTTGCTCGGGTAAACCGGCAGATTTGATGGTACGGGGTAACCCCATGGCTTTCTCCATGCGCTATTTGGCAGGCGGGCTTTGGCGAACCAACAAAACGACTCCTGCTTGCGATGCGGTTTCCAGATACGAAAAGCCGCTGCCGTTTTCCCGGCGTCCGCTTGAAAGCATCTTCAGACCCATTGCCTCAATCTTAGCATCCGCGGCGCTGATATCGTCCACCTCGAAACCGATGTGGTAGACACCCTCGCCTTTTTTCCTCAGGTGGTCCTTGTAAAGGCTTTCCCCTTCGCCGGGTTCGATCAGCTGAAGCTGTACCGGTCCAATTTGGGCACATTTAATCTTTAAGTTATAAAAACCGTTTTCGTCGGGCACGTTGATCTTGACGTACGCTTTCATGGGGGGATAGTCCACCCACGGCCCGATACCGATAGACTCATAAAACTTTTGCGTCTTTTCCACGTCTCTTACGACAATGGAGATATGGTGCAGTTTTTTGAAGGGTCTTTTTTCCAGAGCGTTTTTAACCATTGGGCTTCCTCCTCGGTTTTTCAAACAGCCTTGTCCTCTTTTTCAACAGCAATAGCAAAATCCGGACACACGATTTCGCAAATGCCACAGCCGTTGCATTTTTCCGTATCACTCACCTGTGGCAGGGTGTATCCCTTGGCGCTGATGGAGGAAGAGATTTTCAAGACCTTTTTGGGGCAGCTCTCCACGCAGATAAGACAACCCTTGCAGTAATCAGTACTGATGAAAATCTTTCTCATGACTTCCTCCCTGCGCATTTTTCGATGATGGCCTCGTATTTTTGGGTCCACTCGGGTCGGGGTGTGTCACAAAATTCCCCCACAGGGATTTTGCTGCTGCCCTCGGCGTTTTTAATGGGCACGGTCATCGCCTTCAAGGCTCGTATCATGTCCACAGGTGTTTGTTTTTTGTGCACCGGGCACTGGGACAAAATTTCAATGAAGGCAGCGCCCTTTTTACATATGGCCTTTTTGATGGCTTTAATGGTCTTATGCGGATGTGCCGTTGTCCACCGGGCTACGTAGGATGCGCCTGAACTTTGCGCCAACCGGCACAGGTCGAAGGCATCTTCGATGTTGCCATAGGGCGTGGTGCTGGTGACCGCCTGGCTTAACGTCGTGGGTGCCACCTGGCCGCCGGTCATACCGTATAGTCCGTTATTCATACAGATCACGGTGACGTTGATATTGCGGCGAAAAGCATGAATAAAGTGGTTTCCACCAATGGCCGCAGCATCACCGTCGCCGGTAAAAACAACAATATTCAAGTCGGGATTGGCTAAAAGTACACCCGTGGCGATGGCCAGGGCCCGGCCGTGGATCGTCCAGCCCGAATCGAAGTTAAGATAGTGGCTGGTGAGCCGCGACGAGCAACCCACACCAGAAATAAACACAAAGTCCTCTTTATTGGCGCCACCCTCCTTGATAATACTGTCCACGGCATGCAGGGTATAGTTCAGTACTTGGCCCACACCGCAGCCCGGACACATGATTAAAGGAAGCCTGGTGCCGTGGGGGCCGCTTTCCTTTAAATATTTGAGCATGGGGTGTTTCAGCATTTTACCACCTCGCGGATTTTCTCCAATAAAGCTTCCGGGCTGTGCAGTGCGCCGATGCTGGGGATGGAAACGACCTGATCACAACGATCCCGCAGGGCCTCAGTGATGGGATGCATCATCATTCCCAGATTCATCTCGGGCACAAAGATTGTCCCCACCTTTTTGATGCGTTTACGCAACAGGCTTTGCGGAAAAGGCCACAGCGTAACCAGACGTAAAAATCCGATCTTTATGCCATGCGTTTCGCGCGCTTCCATAATAGCTTCTAACCCGGTACGAGCCACGGTCCCATAGCAAATGAGCAGGTGCTCGCAGTCCTCCAAAAACCGCGACTCGGTCCTGGCAATGACATCGGCGTTGCCCTCAATCTTATCATGTAGCCGGTCGATGTTTTTCCGGTGCATGTCAAGATTGTAGTTGGCCACGTTCCCATCCGGATGGTGGGCTAAAGAGACGTGGTTGATATTGTAGCCATCGCCAAAGTCGGCCAGAGGCGGCACAAGATCATGGCCATAGGGCTGGTAGTCTTGCGGCGCGATCCCCAAATCTTGAGGCTTTTTGCGAAGCACCACCTTGATCTGATCAAGATCAGGCACAAACAATCCCTCGCGCATGTGAGCCACCGTTTCTTCGGCCATAATCAACACCGGTGTGCGCCAGGTCTCCGAAAGATTAAAGGCCTCGATGGTAAAATCGAACATGTCCTGCACCGAGGAAGGGGCCAGTGCAATGATGGGGCCTTCCCCATGATGTCCCCAGCGGGCCTGCATCACGTCCTCTTGGCTGGTGGTGATATATCCCTGGCCAGGTCCGGGTCTTTGAACATCCACAATCACTAAAGGGGTTTCGGTCATGATAGAAAAGCTTATGGTTTCTTGCATGAGTGAAAAACCCGGACCGGAGGTGGCGGTCATGGCCTTGCCCCCGGCCCAGGATGCCCCGACAAGCGTGCAGGCTGCCGAGATCTCGTCTTCCATCTGGATAAAGCGACCGCCCACCATGGGAAGCCGCCGAGCCGCATGCTCCATAATCTCCGAAGCAGGTGTGATGGGATACCCGCCATAAACTTTCAGGCCCGCGATTAGCGCGCCTTCCACGCACGCCTCGCTGCCTTCCAGATAATGCCGCCCCGACGAGATGAGCGCCGCAGGGCCGGTGCCGTCTTGCTTTTTTTCCAAAGGCGCTCCAGACATTTTTCTTTCCTTTGTTACCTGTATTCCCTTATATGACGAGACTCAACGCCGCGCCAACATGAGCCCATCCCTTTTCAAAGGCCGCTATATTTTTCTCTATCGTTTTTGGCGGCACGTTCTCAGCAATGGCTTGGGCAAGCGACTCTTTTTTAATTCTGCTGTTCAAAATCGCTGCCAGCGCTCCCAGAGCAACGGCGTTCTGATATTTAACGCTCCCCAGCTCGTGTGCGATTTCCATGGCCGGAACCTCGTAAAAGCAAACCCCTTTGGGGACTTTCTTCACAGCATTGGGATCAATGAGTAAAATCCCTCCGTCTTTCAAATCGCTGATATAGGCGTCCAGGGCCGTCTGGGACAGGGCCACCAAAATATCGGCATTTCGCACACCAGGGTAGTAAATTTCACTCCGAGAGACCACCACTTCGGACCGGCAGGCGCCGCCTCTAGATTCCGGGCCATATGATCGGGTGTTGACCGAGTTTAGGCCCTCGTGAATGGTAAAGGCCTGCCCCAGGACCTTGCCGATGGTAACGACGCCCTGGCCGCCAAAACCGGCGATGCGGATCTCAAACCGTGTGCTGTCGCTCATATTTAAGCCTAAATCACCTTATTTTGAATCATGTCCTGTATTTGATCTTGCGTGTATTGCAATAGATCGCTCAAAATTACTTCATTCGCCGCGCCTTGCGGCAGCCCCGGGAATCTGACCCTACCCGGTGTGCCTAAGAGCCTGAAAGGAAGGTTGGGCATTTTTAAAAGCACCTCAGTAGCCGGATCTTCCATTTCGATAAAAGACTCGCGCGCCTTATAGTGAATATCTTCTTCGATATCTTTCATGCTGGCAATGGGCCCGATGGTAATGCCCAGCTTACCGCAATGACTCAATACTTCTTTGAGGTTGCGCGAGCCCACCCATTCGGCAATGACCTCGTTGACCACTTGGCGGTTTTCATCCTGGATTCGCGCTTTGTTGTTGTTGTAGCGAGGATCTTCGTTCATGTCCGGGCGGCCAATCATTTCCATTAGCCGCTCAAAAGGCTTCTCGGCTGAACAGGACATGGTGACCCACTTTTTGTCTTTGGTTTGGTAATTGTTTCGGGGCACCACGTAGGAAAGCTCATTGCCTTTGGGTTGGGGTGCCTCGTCGGCTAAATGACAGGTCAGAAAATCCGCGCCCAGAAAGCTGAAAAGGGGTTCGTAAAGGCTCACGTCAATGCTCTGACCGCCGGAAATTTTGCGTTTCTGCTGCCTCAGGGCGATCATCACTGCATAAGCCAAATGGACGCCCGCGACGTAATCGGCAAGAGCTAATGGTGCGTTCGTGGGTGGGCCTCCGGGCTGGGCATTTAAAAAGGTAAATCCAGAAAAACCTTCAGCAAGGGTGCCAAATCCCGGAAGCGAGCTGTAAGGCCCGGTGCGACCATATCCCGAGATCGTGCCGATAACCAGACCCGGATTTTTTTCTAGCAAGACCTCATGAGACAAACCGAGTTGGTCCATTGCGCCGGGACGCATGTTTTCGATGAGCACATCGGTTTTTTCCATAAGCCGCAGAAAAACCGCCTTGCCTTCATCGGATTTGAGATTTAGCGTAATGGGAAATTTGTTGCGACCGACCACGGTCCAAAAGGGCGCTATGCCGGTCGCCTTCACAATGCCCCAACCCCGTGTGGCATCGGGGCTATCGGGGTTTTCCACCTTGATGATCTCAGCGCCGAAGTCGCCCAAAAGCGCAGCTGCGGTCGGAGCCGCCAAAACTGTTCCCATATCCACGACCCGAATGTCGGCCAACGGCCCATTGGCACGAGGATCTTTTCGTTGCTGCCTGATAAAAGCATTTAACGCTTGTTGCGTTTTCATCATGTATCCATTTGTTGCGCTCGTTTAAAGGGTTAGCCTCCCGAGATGAACGGCAAAATAAGCACCGTATCATCGTTATGCACCAGGCTGTCAAAGCCTGCTCCTTTCATGTTGATGAGAACAATAATCCGTTCTTCGGGAAGTTTAACAGGCAAAAGATCACGAAGCTTCTGGGATTTTTGTATGGATATCACCATTTCCTTGGTCTTAACCATATCTTCCAGAAACCCCAAAAATTTTAGTGTCGCCATTAAAGTGTCTCTAATCCCAACTTTTCCAGCGTTTTTCTCGTCGGCACTCCGTTTTGATCCCATCCCCGAATTTCGTAATACCACGACAATAGCTGATCGTATTTTTCCCGATCCAGCTTGCAGCCCGCCACTTCACCTTCCGAAAACGCATCGTCAAACCAACGCTGAGGCGGCGTATCCATTGTCCGGTCCCATCGGCCTTTTTCCCGCACCCAGAAAGACCGCATCAGGCTGTACAACCGGTCACCAAGTTCGGTGATGACCTGCGGAGTAAAGGATTTTCCCGTACAAGCCTCCATGAATTTGGGATACCAGTCGACCCCAAAGCTCAGCTCAACCCAGGGAAAACGGCATACGGTCATCGCCTCGAAGAGCCCCCCGCGGAGATTTTGCAGCTCCACGCACTTTTCCACTTTGTCGCGGCCGTAAGATTTGCGGTTGGGAAGCTCCCAGGCGCTCATAAAGGCGTCCTTATGGTGCGCACCAATGGGCGAGGTTCCATAGGCTAGGCTCATACCTGGAAGTCCCTGGCATGTATAGCCGGAAATCTCCATGCCTTTGATATGCATGGCATAACGCTCGGATCCTCCGCCCAGCTTTTCGGCGGCCTTTTTAACACCTCCAAAAATTATGCTCCCTTGACCTGTGTTCTCAATCAGCTGGCCGATGATCTCCTTGCACCCCGCAAAATCACCCCACGCTAACTTATCTTTGATCAGGCCGTTTTGGCTGGCCTCCATCAAAAAACCAATACAGTTGCCCAATGAAATGGTGTCCAATCCCATTTCATCGGCGATGCGGTTTAAAGCCGAAGCCTCCTTGATGTCCTTTATACCGATATTGGACCCTAATAGGGCGATGTTTTCATAATCCAGTTCCGCCTCGCCACCATCCGCATCGCGCACCACGATGCCGCAACGGCAGTTGCATTTGGCGCATCCAAAGCGATCCACCTTGATCGTTTCCGCCGCGTCACCGTTGATGCCCTTGGCGAATTTAAAAACTCCCTGCCTGAAGTTGTAACTCGGAAGACCGCCAATGGAGTTTGCCCAGTCAATGACCATCATGGTACCCTGGCGGGTCCAGATATCAAAGGCGTCTTTATTTTGGATATCGGTGTATCCCTCCCGGCCTAAAGCCGTCAGGGCCTCGGAATCAAATACTTCAGATTTTTGACTGCCCTTGAAAATGATAGCCTTAATATTTTTAGCGCCCATGACCGCACCCACGCCACCCCGTCCAGCGGCTCGCCCTCTTTGAGACATGATGCAGGCAAAAGGTACGCCTTTTTCCCCGGCTGGGCCGATCAACAGCATACCGTTTTTTTTGCCAAAGCGTTCCTCCAATACATTCTGAGCCTTGTACGTGTCCAATCCCCAAATACCCGTTGCATCCAGAAACTTTACGGTGCCGTCTTCAATATAAATGATGATGGGTTTTTCCGAGCGACCCTCCAAAATCACTACATCATAGCCGGCCTGTTTCATGTGAACCGGTGCGCGGCCGCCGATGTTGGCATCCACGTACCCGCCATGCAGCGGGCTTTTGGTGGCAATTACCATCTTGCTTGAGCTGGGAATCGCCTGGCCGGTCAACGGTCCCAACGCGAAAACGAGCTTATTTTCCGGGGACAGGGGATCCACACCCCTGACCTCTTCCCACAGAATTCTAACAGCGAATCCCCGTCCGCCCACGAATCTTTCCTTCATAGACTCGGAAAGCTTTTCTTCTACCGCCGCTCGCCGGCCGGTGTCCACTCTTAAAATTGCACCCATGTAACCTTGCACTTCGCCTCTCCTTATTGGATAAAAGGGTTAATCTTGCCGATATAGTTGCCCCCTACCGCATATGATAAAAGATTTTGATTATCCGCTGTGTGCAGTCAGGTTGATCTTCATTCCTGTGCGGCTGAATATTTTTTAGTATTATTGACATTTTATTTTCTTGATCATAAAATGTCAATTAAAATTTTTATTGACATATTTTATGATTAATTTTAACATTTTAGTTATGGATTTAATAGAAATATAGCTTATATACTTCAATTCGCTACAGGCTAAAATCCCAACGGCGCCTTTACAGAAACTCGCACCGTCAGCTGTTGGGAAATGATCTCAATCGGCAGGTTAAATTGGCTGAAAAACATTTCGATGTCTTGATCATCGGCGGCGGCGTGATTGGCGCCAGCATCGCCTATCACCTATTGCAGGACGGCCTTGATGGGACTGTTGGCATACTAGAAAAGGATCCCTCCTATGAGTTTGCCTCCACGCCCAGAAGTGTGGGAGGCATCCGACAACAGTTTTCCACCGAGGTTAACATCAATGCCTGCCTCTACAGTGTCGCTGCCTTCGAGCGTTTTGATGAAGAAATGGCTGTTGATGGTGAGCCCGCACACTGCGCGTTTCGGGCCACCGGGTATCTCTTGCTCGGTGACAAAAATAACTGGGAAACCCTCAAGCGCCACTATACGCTCCAACGCTCACTGGGCGTGGATGTGAAAATTGTCACTTCCGATGACCTTTTAAAGCTTTATCCGCAAATGAATGTGGCGGATCTTACAGGGGGATCCTTAGGCCGGCGAGCGGGCTATATGGACGCCTACGGCGTCATGCGCGGATATCTCAGAAAGGCCAGATCTTTAGGAGCCAGTTATCTCAAGACCGAAGTCAAAAAAATTGTGCGGGATGGTCAAAAGGTCACAATTGTAAAAACGGCCGATGGCAAAATGCTGAGTGCCGGGGCGATGGTTTTGTGCGCGGGTGCGTGGTCCGGTGAAATCGCCAAGGCAATGGGGCTTGAGCTGCCGGTGATCCCCTCCCCTAAAATGGCCTTCCACGTCGATCCGGCTGAAAAATTCGATTACGACCTTCCCTTTATTTTCAACCCGGACGGGTCATGGTTTCGCCAAGAGTCGGGCCAGCAGATCATATGCGGGTTTGATCGGGGCGATGCTCCTGGGTTCACGTTCGATTGGGACAGGGATTATTTCAAGGACGAACTCTGGCCGCGGCTTTATAACCGCTTTAAAACGTTTGAACGCCTGAAGCTCATGCGGGGATGGAGCGGATTGTACGCTGTGAACACGCTGGACCATAATGCCCTGCTGGGGGTCTATCCCGGCATGGAAAACTTTTATGTGGCCACAGGCTTTTCCGGCCATGGGCTGATGCAGTCCCCGGCTGTGGGCAAGGGGCTTTCGGAACTGATAAGAAACGGCCGTTACGATACCGTCGATCTCTCTCCTTTGTCTGTCGAACGCATTTTTACCGAGAAACGGGTGGTGGAAGAAGCCGTTTATTGAAAAATGGTGCCGCTCCCGAGACTCGAACTCGGACAGGCGCAAGGCCCAACAGATTTTGAGTCTGTCGTGTCTACCAATTCCACCAGAGCGGCAATGATTACAGCAAGTTATAAGTATTGGTTATACATGCTCCTTTTAATAAATCAAAATCCATTGATGATTTTTAGTCCAAAGCGTCTACCAGTTTCACCACCCCGGCAATTCGGAATTTTTATAAGCAACTTGCCGGAAGTTGTCAACAAGATTAGATTGGAATTTGCTACTTGAAATTTGGGATTTAACGAATTTATTTTCGAAAAAATATTGCTAAAACTAACCCGATTTTTGCAATTTACTTAAAGGACACCACATTAAATTCCCGCTAACGCCCCCCTTATCTGGCCGGCAGTGACCTGACCTTCTCTTAGAATCCGCGGCGGCGCCTCGGTGACATCGACAACGGTGGAACCGATCCCGCCCTGCAGCGTGCCGGCATCCAGCACAAGATCCACCTGGCCGGCAATTTGGCGACCCATGTCCGGCACGCGGCTACACCCCGGGCGCCCTGATAAATTGGCGCTGGTTCCGGTAACAGGGTCTTTTACCTGTCGCAGAATTGCTGCGGCTACCGGATGCCCGGGAAGGCGCACACCGATTTTGCCGGTTTTGGCGGTCAGCAACCCCGGCAGTGTATCCCGGGCATCAAAGACAAGGGTCACCCTGCCGGGCCAGAAGGCTTCCATAATGGCACCGGCAGCCGGCGGAATTTTCTCAACCAGCATCTCCAGCTGTTTTTTAGAATGGATCAACACCAGGATGGCGTTATCCGCCGGGCGCTGTTTTATCTCAATGATGCGTTCGACGGCGCCCGGATTCATTGCGTCCGCGCCCAGCCCGTAAAGACATCGGGTGGGAAATACAATCACCCCGCCCTGCTGGATAATTGTTGCAGCTTCCTTTATGATTTCAGGCTCGGGTTTTTGAGAATTTATCTTTCGAATATTTGGTGGGCGCATTGATTGGATCGAATTTGTTTTCTTTTTTCCTGTGACAGGATTATAAAGGATTATAAAGGATTATTTTTTTGCTCTTTCTCACTTCCCAGTTGGAAGTGAGAAAACTCAATCCGCTTTCAGCGGAATAAAACGGTTTATATAATGAGTCACTTTCCGATAGTTTTTCATCACGACTTGAACTAACTTATTTGATGACCAGAATATTTAATCCATTTTTATTCGCCGGAGGCGATTGAAGTTTAGCCGCTCCCTTCCGGGGAGCGGTCAAAATAGGAAATCCAAGTAATCCTGTAAATCCTGTCTAAAAAGAATTCTCGAGTTTTTGGGCTTTTTGTTCGACCTTGGCCGCCATATCCTGTTTGTATGCTGCTAGCTTTTTCGAAAGACCGGCATCCGCCAGGGCCAGGATTTGAACGGCCAGGATCCCGGCGTTTCTGGCCCCGGGTTTTCCAATCGCCATGGTCGCCACCGGGATACCGGGCGGCATCTGCACGGTCGCTAACAGGGCGTCCATTCCCTGTAAGCAGGAAGAATCGATGGGAACGCCAATGATGGGAAGGCTGGTATGAGCCGCCATGGCTCCGGCCAGATGGGCGGCATGTCCCGCCCCGGCAATGATAACTTTGATACCGCGCTCAGGGGCGGTGGACGCCCACACTGCCGCCCGCTGCGGGCTTCTGTGTGCGGATGCAACCGTTATTTCAAAAGCAACGCCGAAATCTTTTAAGACATCCGCCGCACTTTGCATGACGCCCATATCAGAATCACTTCCCATGACAATGCCAACTTGAGCAGATCCACCGGAACCGCTCTGTTTTTTCTGTTCTGCGCTCAATGTTTTTCCCTTTCTGTAATTTTAAATGATCAGAAATTCCGAAATAGAAAAAATAATCTCGAAAGCTGGGATGCCAGGAAGCTTGGAAGCTATAAAGCTGAAGGGCTTGAAAATAATTTAGCTTTCTGGCCTCCTGGCCTTCCAGCTTCCCGGCCTCTTTTGACTATGAGCCATGAGCTATCAGCTGTGAGCTAAAATCTCTTTTCAGGCTCCTTCACGAGCTGTTCTAAAAGCGCCTTTTTTTTCTCTTCCAGTTCCTCCCTGCCGATCCGGGCCCCTTTAATCCCGCCGTTTAAAGTGATTTCCGACAGGTAACAGTCGCCGTTTTCTAAAATCATCAAATCCAGATGCGCAAACGGGAATTTGCCCCGTTGCATGACAGATCGACAAAACGCCTCCTTTTTCTCATCCAGTTTATATGGTGAACCGGTACCGCCCGAACTTAAGTTCACCCTGAAATTATAAAGATTGCTTCGAGTATAGGATTCGACATAGTCTCCGACAATGATGACGCGGATGTCTGTAAATCCCTCCTGAAAGGGCTGCAATACAAAGGGGTAGGAAGATTCGGCCAGGGCCATGAAACTGTAAAGGGTTTCAATCGTTTCCCACCGGCGGATTCCGTGGCCGCAGTGCAAGCCGTCCTGTTTGGTCACAACGGGCCCGATCGCGTTCTTGCCATAAGTGTTTATGGCTTCAATTAAATCTGTCCGGCGAGATATGGCTTGCGTATGCGTAAGCATCCATTCATGAAGAACAAATGCCTGGGCGACTTTGGAACTGTTAAGGATTTGCGCAAGTGGTGACGGCAGGCAGCGGATCCCGCGCTCCAGCATATCGATAAGCAGTGGTTGTTTGAGATACTTCAATGACAGGTTGCCGATAAAGATATCCCCGGCAGTTAATTCATTATATTTTGCCTTCAGCTCCCGATTCGTTTTGACAATCATTATGTCACCGGCTGTCCGCTGTCCTGACGTTCTTCAATACAAAGTTTGATGAGTTCATCCAGCAGGTGGCTGAAACTCAATCCTGCTACCTGGGCAGCCTGGGGCAGCAGGCTTGTCGCGGTCATACCCGGTATGGTGTTGGTCTCCAGAACGTAGATCTCTCCATCTTTTAATATCATATCCGTGCGGCTGTAACCGCTGCAGAAAAGAGCTCTGTGCGCCGATTTGGCATAAGCCTGCGCTCTTTGAGTCATTTCATCATCAATGCGCGCCGGGCAGATTTCCTGGGTGACGCCGGCAGTATATTTAGCCTCGTAATCGAAAAACTCATGTTCATCATCCGGTATGATCTCAATAAGCGGCAATGCCAGCAAGTCCTTGTTTCCAATCACCCCGCCGGTCAGCTCGATGCCCTCAATATAACCTTCGAGTAATATGGTTGAATCATGGGAAAATGCTTTTTCCACGGCCGCCTGGATGCGGTCCGGTGATTTGACAATGGTCATGCCGACGCTGGAACCCGCTTCGTTCGGTTTGACGACCAGCGGCAGACCCAGCTGTTTTTCCCAGGCGGTCGGCTCCAGCGGATCGCCTTTTTGCAATGCGATATAAGGCGGAATGGGCAGATTGGCTTTTTCATAAAGGGTTTTGGAGGCGAGCTTGTTCATGGCAAGGGCGCTGCCGAGAACGCCTGAACCCTGATAGGGAATATTCAGCAGCTCAAGAAGCCCTTGAACCGTCCCGTCTTCGCCATAAGGGCCATGAAGAATAATCAGGGCCGCATCAATGCCGGGCGCATCCGCAACCAGACGGCCTAGGTCGGTTTTGGGATCGTAGCGGACAATGTTGTATTTTCCCTTATCCAGGGCATCATAAACCTGATTGCCGCTGTTGAGGGAAACTTCACGCTCCGAGGACACGCCGCCGGAAAGAAGTGCAATTGTCATTTTTTCCATAATTGCCGCCTTTTTCTGAGGTTCTATTTTTAGACAGGATAATATTAGCTCATAGCTGATCGCTCATGGCTCATAGCCAGAAAGCTATGAAGCTGGAATGCTTAAAGGCTCTGAAGCTTTTGAATTTTCAGGTTTTCTGGCCTCCCAGCTTTATCGCCTGCCAGCCTCTACCTATGACCTATCAGCTTTGAGCTATGAGCTAATATCTATTTGCCCGACACCTGAAACCTGACACCATAAACGTGAATAAAATCAACGTTGGAGACTATTTGTCCTTCTTGCCCCTTGATTTGGATGATTCGAGCTTTTCAATCATTTTATCTGAATATTTTTGAGGTGCTTCAAATTCGATGGAGGTGTTCCGCAGGGTATTTAATTTCATGATTAAAAAATTGAGTTTCTTAATGGTTTGAAATTTTTCAGCGGTTTCTCCCATTCCGCTGAGAAGCGCTTCCGTTTGCTGAATTTCCTTTTTCAACTCGATTTCAGGAGGGAGGCAGTCGGCATTTCGCCCTTTTTTTGGGCTTTGCGAATTCGTTCCTCAACAATTTTATTAAAACCCGGTATCATAGAGCATCCTGTGTTAGTATTTAGAAAAGATTGGCGTTTAGTGTTTGGTGTTTGGTGTTTGGTAGCATAAAAATGCCAAAACGTCATTGGTCAAACAAAACACGAAATACGAAACACTAAACACTTTTTATATCATTTTTATCGATTTTATCAAATAAAATTAAACTCCCTTTCTGGCTGCCGTTCACAGGCCGTTGGCCTTAAATGGGTTTCAAGATTCAGAGAACAGAGGACAGGCGACAGAAGACAGACGAATAATTGCCAGATGAAGCGTCCTCTCTGTCCTCTGTTTTCTGTCCTCTGTCATCTGTTTACTGACACCTGACACCTGAACACTGACACCTCAAAAAACGACAAGCAGCCATAAGCAAAAAATGGGTTTGACCCCGGCGCCTGCTATTTGATAATGAAAATAAATTTAACCAATTCCCGACACTGAAAGGATCACCGAATGAAGAAAATAGCCTTTGCCGGAACCGATGGCCGAACCCTGTTATGCGCCTTGGTGGTCTCCACCGCCACCAGTGACATTTATAAAGACGCCTTTCAGGGCGTCGTTGTTCGGGGGACGCCATCGATGCCCAGATTCGTTGAAATCATGAACTGGCCGGTTGAGTTTATTCCAACAACCGGCAATTCTTACGATGAATATGCAGAGGCAATCATCAATGCAATGAAAAGCGGCAGCATCGACTATGTCATCCCGATGCCGGAGGCGCTTTTGTTTGACGGCCTGGTGGATGAGGTGGCGGCGGCCGGCTTTGATGATCGCATTGTCGGGCTCACTAAATCCGCCGCCTTTATTGAAGGGGACAAGATCAAATGCAAAGCGCTGTGCCGTGAGGCCGGCATTCCGGTGGCGGCATCGTGGGCTGAGGTGGATGCCAAAGACTATTCAACCCTGCTGAATACCTGTCTGGACTACATTCAGAAATACGGCGGAGCGGTCCTAAAATATCCTTACAGTGCCGGGGGAAAAGGCGCCCGGATTATTCTGAATTCCTGGGAAATCAGAGAAGTATACGATACCTTAATAAAAGACTATAAGCCCGATTATAAAAAAATGTTTGGCGGAAAAGGGAAATGGCCGCTTCTAATCGAATCCCTGATGTCCGGTGTGGAAATCAGTTTTACGATCCTGGTGGATAAAAACGGTAATTTCCAGATACTGCCGACTGCGATGG
>WOR8_10000613_pt1 | contig 42468 bp, 34 predicted proteins | sample DeeMarSeWOR38_10_FD_19890 | JGI IMG/M metagenome (IMG submission 19890)
TGCAGAAGGGGCGCGACATTTTTAATCAAGCCGGCATTGCGACCTTCGATACCCCGGAACGAGCGGTGCGCGCCTTCATGGATATATTTCGCTTTTCTCAAAACATCGACATGCTGCAAGAGATTCCTTGCCGGCTTGCCAGGCGATTGGAATTTGACCGTCAAAAAGCGCAAGCGCTTATTGAAGCAAGACTTAAAACTGAAAATTACCTTCTCACTGAGAAGGAGTCAAAAGAGCTGTTATCGGCCTATGGAATTCCCGTAAACAAAGCGGAGGTGGCTGCGTGCAAAGAAGACGCGCTAGAACAAGCCAAATGTATCGGGTTTCCCGTGGTGTTGAAGATCAACTCCCGTGACATCAGCCATAAATCGGATGCCGGAGGGGTTATGCTTGATTTAAACGATGAGCAGGAAGTTTCAACGGCCTATGATCAAATTATCCGCAATGCGAAGGCCTACAATGCAAAAGCCAGGCTGGAGGGGGTAACCATTCAGCCCATGCTTGCACACGGTGATTTGGAATTGATCGTGGGGGCCAAAAAGGATCGCGATTTTGGGCCGGTGATCCTATTCGGTATGGGGGGAATCTTCACGGAGGTGTTTGAAGATCGTGCGATTGCCTTTCCACCGCTCAACCGCCTGCTGGCCAGAAGACTGATGGAGCAAACCCGGGTGTATCGGCTGCTTCAAGGTTATCGGAATATACCGCCGGCGAATCTGGAAGTGCTGGAAGAGATACTGATTCGTTTGGCTCAGCTGGTTACCGATTTTTCGGAAATCCAGGAACTTGACATCAACCCCCTGCACGTTACTGCTCAAGGGGTGTGTGCGGTGGATGCCCGGGTGCTGTTGAGAGCCTCTGAGACACCGGCTCCCCTGCACCTGGTTATCAGTCCCTATCCGGAGCAATACGAAGAACACATCACAACAACTCTAGGGGTCGATATCTTCATACGGCCGATTCGGCCCGAAGACGCTCCCCTTCTGGTTGCGCTTTTTGAATCCCTTTCGGCGCGAAGTGTATATCTGCGGTTCTTCACTCCGATGAAACAGCTTCCCCACAGCATGCTTGCGCGCTTTACGCAGATTGATTACGATCGCCATATTGCGCTCGTAGCGCTTTCGGAATCGCAACCGGATGAGAAGATGCTGGGAGTTGCGCGTGTCATTTTCGACAGAAATCTCAGGGACGCCGAATTTTCGGTTGTTGTCAGCGATCCGTGGCAGGGAAAAGGAATTGGGGCAGGGTTGCTGCAGCGTTGTCTTTCAATTGCAAAAGAACGCGGACTCCAACGGGTAACGGGAACCGTCCTGGCTGAAAATACCCAAATGCTGGCTCTTGGCAAGAAATTGGGTTTCAGCATTAAAAAAGAACAGGGTGTCCCTGAGTATGAGCTGAGTATCGATTTCGGGAAAAATTGAGCATTTGGCCGCATTATTTTTGTCGGAGAGAAGAATGAAATATCAATCCGAAAATCTTCGAATTCTTGCGGCATTACCGCACAGTAGCTGTGTGTGCGTCGCGGGTTAGATTGCCATTGGTCAAGGTAAATTCCTCAGTTTACTCGGTCGTTTTAATACCCGGATTTTCGGACAAGTACGCTTCGATGAAACCATTTACCACGTTTTCGAAATCCTCCCGCATATGAACCAATCGTCGCATTCCTACTGATTCGGTCTGCCAGGTGATGGAGAAGATCGTTGTTCCCGGGTTTCGTAGCAACGAAACCGCCTGACGAAAGTTGAGACGAATCGCATAAACATACCTTAAAATAAATAAAACGCGCGGATGCAAAAATTTGCGATGTTTGATTCTTATAATCATTCCTCAACGACTTCAAAGGCCGTTACAGCAATAATGCGCATGTCTTCTTCAGTCCTCAGTGTTCCGGTGACCTTCACCCTCTGACTGATATAATTTTTCACCAGGTCATCGCCTTGCGGCGTATCATCTACATCATAAATCTCCCCGTCGGCTACGATTTGATTGGCATCGTTAACCTCACCGACAATCGTAATCACTTCGAAAGCCAGGATGGGGAATGAGCCCATGATAGGCGCCAAAAACAAAAATAATGCTATAAAGGCCGAGCATTTGATTTTTGGTTTCATCGTTCGTTCTCCTTATTGATTAGTTGCGGAGTCAATTATGTGTATTTCTTTTTTTCTTAGTCTGCGAGGCTCAGATGTAACGAGAAATGCTTGTTGCAGTTTTGGCACAAAAATTCCTAGGACGGCAGGGTCTCCGTCGTTCAGTATGTCTTCGTTTCATCGTCGTCCATTTCTTCTAGTACGATATAATTTTTAACCGCAATCGATTTGTTCCCATCCGGACGTTGTCTTATTTTGCCTTTGACCTCAACCTGCTTATGCATGAGGTTCATGAACTCCTGAGTTAACCTGTTGAGCTCCACCCTGTAGATTTCTTCTCTATTGGTATAGATTGCGATTTCAATGATCTTGCCGTTTTCGTCCCAGTTATTCGGCATGATGATACCGGTGATATCAATTTCTTGCCTTAAGTTTTTCACTACGGATTCCAGCTTTCTGAAAATATTGGTATATGGGGGGAGCCGGCAACTCTGGTTGTCCCCTTACTCCCCCCCGGAGCAGCGACAAGATCTAAACAACGCCTGGTGTGTTCACGCTTCCTTTATTCCTTGCGGGACCGAATTACCAGCAGGGGACGGTCCACTCGGTTGAGAACGCCTGCGGCGACACTGCCGTAAAATACGCGGGTGAGTCCGCCTCCGCCGTGGCTTGTCATCGCAATGAGGTCGGCATTTTCTTTTTCGGCGACCTGAATAATCCGTTCTGCTGCCGGTCCATTGGCAACCACATTTTGGGTGTTAATATCTTTTTTACGGAATTTTTCTGAAATTTTTTTCAGGTAAGATTCGGCTTCTTTCGAGCGGGCGTTGAAATCTTTTTCGCTGAACTCGATAAATGATCCTTCGACACCGGCGGCAAAGGTATATTCTATCGCCGTGAGAAAAATGACTTTTGCCTTGTATCGACTTGCCAGCTCTTCGACATGCGGAAGGATCCTTTCAGCTCTTTTTGATCCGTCCAGAGGGACCAGTATTTTTTTATACATGGTTTATCTCCTTTTATTTTTAGATATGTTGCCGAAAACGGCAAGATCTGGATGTTGAATTGGATGCATACTTGTTTTGTTTATATGGTATAGCAAAGCGTATGCCACTCAGCAGCCGGTTTCAAATCCACTGGTTCTCGGCGCTGGAATACGACACCGCCGGTAGAGTTTTCTGGATAAATATCAGAGGGTTTGCATTTCAGGCTGGACGTGTTTTATCTCTGGCTGAAAATTTTTTTGCAGATCGGTTGCAGTTAATAAAAAAAAGCGGAGGATAAATGGATGGAAATCGGATAATCTAGTTCTGCTTTTTTATCGGCACCAGAACAGCGAGTTCCAGATTTTCGGTCGTTTACGGCGCGATCGTTGCCTCCCAGAAGTCATTGGTCTCATTTTGAGTTGATTGTATGCGCCTGTTTTTGTTAAATTACAGCAAGATAGTATCCATAAAAGCGATCTAAAGCCAAACCGCCAGCCTGATGGCATGGGGGTTGCTTTGTTGATTCTGCCATAGGACCAAAACCAAGGAGCAACCCATAAATGATACCCAAGCGTATGGAAGAATACCTCAGGGAGTACATCCCGGAAGCCGCCGTGAGAAACCGAACCCGACGAAAGAAAGGCCGGTGTTTTTTGGAATTCGGCTATCCGGATGAGCAGCTTCTCTCTCGCCTGGGAATTAACTGCGACAAACTTGGACCCAGGCTGGTAATCTGTATGTGGGACGAGGCCTCTTCTTTGGAAGTCGGTGGTTATCTGGTAGTGGATAATCTGGCGATGGGAAGCCCTGCCATGGGCGGCATTCGGATGTTGCCCGATATCACTCCGGCGGACATCCACAATCTGGCGCGCGGTATGACCCTTAAAAATACGGCGGCCGATTTGCCCTATGGCGGAGGCAAAGCCGGCATCGTGGCCGAACTCGATATGTCTCCGGAAGTACGCACGGAGGTCGTGAGAAGATTTGCCCGTCTGATTCGCTGCTATCGCGGTATGTATGTGCCCGGTCCGGATGTTGGCACCAATGATGCCGACATGAAAACGATTGCCATCGAAAACGGTATCGACAGTGCCGTTTCAAAGCCCGCCGGCATGGGAGGTAATCAGATTGACGCGATCGGGGCGGCCGCCGGCGGTTTGGTGATTGCCCTGGAGAGATTGCAGGAAATCCTGCCGCGCTTGACCGTTCTGTCACAGTTTGCGCAATTGAAAGTACCGCCTGCGGAAGAACTGACCGTCATTATCCAGGGATTTGGCGCTGTCGGGGCTCACACGGCGCGGTATCTGATCGAAAGATTCCCCGCTGCAAAGGTCGTCGGTATCAGCGATCTTGATGGTTATCTCTATGACACGTCCGGCTTGCAAGTGGATAAAATTCTTGGCGCCGCAAAACAGCATGGGCTGGTGACTCGCCGTTACTATGAAACGGAGATCGCTGCCCAAGGCCGGCGCCATCCCACCAAATTTTCCACCGATGCCGATAACCTATTGCGGGAGTCGGCGTTCTGTTTTATTCCAGCGGCTCCCGTATTTAATTACCTGGGCGTGCGTACCTCCGACGCGTGTTCGATGAACGTGGGCCAAATGGGAAATTGGTCCATCATTATCGAAGGCGCCAACACCTACTCCCCTGACCTAAATCGCAAAGCAGCGCGGACCCGCATGGAACGGGCGGTCTATCGTCGCAAAGGGGTGATGATTGCAAATGACTATTTAGTCAATTCAGGCGGTGTTATTTTTGCTGCCCAGGAACACCTTATTCCGACGCCCGCGCATCTTCAGATTCCCGCTGAAATCGTCGGTAGGCGGACGGCGGTGGAAACCTGGCTTGAGGAAAATGAAGCGGGGTTCTCAAAACTCTCTGCGACGCGTTTGGAAGCAGGGATCGCACACCGGGATCAATCGATTCGACGCAATATGACGGAGCTGGTTGATCTGCTGGCCAGCAATTCGGAGTTGCTGCCCGGCCAGGCTGCCGAACGCATCAGTCTCCAACGTCTTACAACAAAAGAGAGCGAACGGACAGCCAGAGACATCATGGACCCGATGCCAACCGTTAGAATTCATTCCAAAGTACAGGAAGCAGCGGAACTGATCGGAAAGACGCAGAGTAACATCATTGCCGTGCTAACCCAGGACGGTAAGCTTGCCGGAGTGATTACGACCTGGGACATTACACAGGCCGTTGCTGATGGAGTGTACGAGCAAAGCGTGGAGATGATCATGACCCGAGAGGTAATATCGGTGGCGCCCGGCTGCAGTATCCTTGATATGGTAACCGAGCTGGAGCAAAATCAAATTTCAGCGATGCCGGTAGTGGACGATGGCAAAGTCCTGGGAATGGTCAGCTCCGACCTTCTGGCCCAGCGTTATCTGCTGCGACTGCTGCGATCGCAGGTCCAGTCGAGTTCGTGAACGAAAGTCGGCATTAAATGATTTTGCAGCCGCATGGGGGATCGTCACAGGAAACCCTCGGGAGGAGATACATACAAACTATCATCCATATAAATCCGATATTCGAAACACGAAATGTTTCGACAACTTCACTACCCCGAACCAGTCGAAGGGCAAATTCGAAAAGTGATAATCCAGTTTGATACTCCAGTACGTGGTTATCCTAAACTCAAGTAAGTGACGTCGTCAACGCCTGCTCCAAGAGACGTCACTTGGGCTTTGTAGATAACCAAATTTTTTTTTGAACATTTGTGAAGTGACATCGATCAACCCTATGAAACGTCAAAGAGCTGTGTTAGTCGTCACCAGGTTGTGGAAGTGGTTTACGGTTGATTTTCTTGGTATCTTCAAAGAGATGCGCTGGAGCTATCTCCCGCCGCTTATGGTGTACCTGGCGGCGGGGGTATCGGGATTCACCGGTATCATTGAATCCTTTTTTATCAAGGACAACCTGGGGTTATCGGCGGCATTTCTGGCCGGTTTGGCTTTCTGGGCCGGTTTGCCGTGGGCGCTTAAAATGCCCTTGGGGCATCTGGTTGATTTATTCTGGCGACGTAAAGCTTTTTTTGTCTATCTCGGTGCGAGCCTTATGGCAATCAGTCTTTTGATCATGGTGGGGTTGACCGGTTATGCCGATCGCATGGGAGGCATTTTGAAACTGGAGACCTGGTACATCATTTCGGCTCTGCTGTCTCCGGTCGGTTTTGTGATGCAAGATGTGGTGGCTGATGCCATGACCGTTGAAGCCGTTCCTGATATTGACCAGGACGGCTCTCCGATCCCGGAAGCACAAGTGCAGCGCATGCATGTCACCGTCCAGACCCTGGGACGTATCGCCATCATCGGCGGCAGTGCCTTGGTTGCCGGTCTGGGCGGTTGGCTGGCCAAAACCCTGTCGTATGTGTTCATGTACTGGATGTCTTTGATCATTCCACTGATATCGGTAATGGGCGTTGTGACGGCCGATCTCACTCAGCGGCGACGGCGGCTGTCAAGCCCCTCGGCAGGTAACCTGCTGGAGACCGAGGAGGCGGTGCATGCGCTAAAACCAAACTGGTCCATACTGGGGGGCAGCGGTCTGTTTGTCGTCATTGCTCTGATTTTCGGAATTTCAGATCTCACCTTCAAGAAAGAAATCATTCTTCTCGGTTCACTGGGGGTCATCGTCTACATGATGAAAAAAATTTTGGGCGCGTTGAGCCCAGCCAAACAGCGCGAGATTGTCGGGATTGCCGTTATCGTCTTTGTTTTCAGGGCCATGCCGACCTTTGGGGCTGGGGCCGGGTGGTGGGAAATTGATATTCTCAAATTCGATGAAGCATTTTTTGGAACGCTACGCCAGATTTCTTCGATTTTGGCCATCCTGGGTATGTTTGGGCTAAGAGGCTGGATGGCACGGCGGCCGCTGCCGTATCTGGTTGTTTTTCTTTCGGTCTACAGCGCCGTGATGATGTTGCCGTTTATCGGCATGTTCTACGGCCTGCACGAGTGGACGCAGGTCACGTTCGGTTTCGGTGCGCGGACGATCGCCCTCATTGACACCATGGCCGACTCACCCCTGGGTCAGGTGGCTATGGTGCCGATGCTGGCCTGGATCGCCAGAGAGGCTCCCAAAAACCAGAAAGCCACCTACTTTGCCGTGATGGCCGCCTTTACCAACCTGGCGCTTTCGGCCAGCAATCTGGCAACCGAGTATATCAATAAAATTTTTGTGATCAACCGCGGCCAGTATGATGAACTGGGCATGCTGATGATCACGGTGACCATCCTGAGTCTAATTCTACCGATTTTGACGGTGCTTTTCTGCAATCGAATCCTTCTGCTTTCAAATCGTTAGCACAATTTGAACTCTAAATTGGCACAAACCATGTTGTTGTGATGTTTTGACAGATACAAAAACGAGATATGAAAATTCCTATTTTTCCTGGAATAAGAACTGGCGGTTCTGAAGATATCCCCACAGGCCTAATAACCATCTGAAATTAAATTATTTATCATACTGGCATAGATATTGCTGAGGTGATTGGTGGATTTCGATTAGTGATGCACTTCAACACGCCAACTAAAAGGAGAAGAAATCAGCATGCAAAAAAAAATTTGTCCCACGGAAGAGGTGGAGCCTCCGGGTACCATGCCGGGGGCAAACCCCGGGTCGGTTGCCAATTTAGCCCAGTTTTGCGAACAAACCATCCTGCCTGATATCAACCGCTCCAGGTTGAGATCCTTAACCGGGGTACCGGTAAGTAGACCATTACCGGAAAGCCCACAGACCCTAAATTTCCGTAAACAATTTTATCCGAAAGTAACCAGCAATCAATGGAACAACTGGCGCTGGCAGCTGCGCAATCGAATCACAACACTTGGTGGACTGGAGCGAATTATCGGTCTCTCAAACGATGAACGCTTTGCCCTGATCTGTGAAGACAATTCATTGCCGCTGGCCATCACCCCTTTTTATGCCAGTCTGCTCGACAAAAATGATCCGCAGCAGTCCTTACGGCGCACAGTGGTGCCTGTGTCGGCCGAGAACTTGCGGTCTGCGGGTGAATCCGAGGACCCTTTAGGTGAAGACCATGACAGCCCGGTGCCGGGCTTGATCCACCGCTACCCGGACAGGACTCTTTTTCTCGTTACGGAGTTTTGCTCCACTTACTGCCGTTACTGCACCCGGTCGCGTTTGGTGGGCATGAGTCACCGTGTGGTTTTTCAGAAAAAGCAGTGGGATCAAGCGATCGCTTACATTGAAGCAACCCCTGCGATTCGGGACGTGCTCTTGTCGGGTGGAGATCCACTGACCCTGCCCGACGAAAAGCTGGAATATCTTTTGTCCCGTCTGCGGCAAATCCCACATGTGGAGATGTTACGAATCGGTACGAAAGTGCCTGTGGTGTTGCCCCATCGTATCACACCGGCGCTGACCCGGATGCTGCGGCGCTATCATCCCCTCTGGATGAGCATTCATTTCACCCATCCCGATGAGTTGAGCTCCGAGGTCCGGGAGGCCTGCACCCGTCTGGCGGATGCAGGTATTCCTTTAGGGAGTCAGACTGTTCTGTTGGCGGGCATCAACGATCGGGTCGATACCATGAAACGTCTGGTGCAGGGGCTTTTGCGTATCCGGGTCAAACCGTATTATCTCTACCAATGTGATCCGATTCTGGGGTCATCCCATTTTCGGACGCCGGTGGAAAAAGGATTGGAAATCATCCGTGGATTGCGGGGCCATACGACCGGTTACGCCGTGCCGTCCTTCGTGATCGATGCCCCCGGAGGCGGCGGTAAAATTCCGCTGCTGCCCGAATATGTGTTTGGGCGTGAAAACCAAGATTTGCTGCTGAAAAACTATGCCGATCGGATCTACCGCTATCCCGACACCATTGGATGCCCGGATGCAGATGATCCATCACTAGGAGGTGAAATGTAATGAAGGTAGGACTCACATATGACCTGCGCGCGGAATACCTTGCGCTGGGATACAATGACCAGGAAACGGCTGAATTCGACCGCGTCGATACCATCGAGGCCATCGAGCAGTCTTTGCAGGCACTCGGACACTCGACCGAGCGCATCGGCAACGTCATGAACCTGGCTCGGCAGCTGGTTTCAGGGAATCGTTGGGAGATGGTGTTCAATATCGCCGAAGGCCTGAGGGGTTTTGGCCGCGAAGCCCAGGTGCCGGCGCTGTTGGAGGCCTACGACATCCCCTATACCTTTTCCGATCCACTAGTCATGAGCTTGTCACTGCACAAGGGCCATACCAAACGAGTGATTCGCGACGCCGGTGTACCGACCCCGGATTTTCTCGTGGTTGAAAACGGCCGGCAGATCGGTAGGGTGGGCTTCGAACCGCCTTATTTTGTTAAACCGGTGGCGGAAGGGACGGGCAAAGGAATTACGCCGGCGTCCATCATCCGGCGGGCCGAAGATTTGGGACCGCGCTGTGCTGAATTGATCGACGCCTATCATCAGCCGGTGCTGGTCGAAGCGTTTTTACCGGGGCGCGAATTCACCGTCGGGCTGCTCGGCACGGGAGCGGAGGCGGTCGCGATCGGCATCATCGAAGTCCGTCTGCGGGCGGGTGCCGAACCGCTGGTATATTCCTACCAGAATAAGGAAAATTGCGAGGAACTGGTGGATTACAGGCGGGTCGATGCCGCCGAAGATGACACGGTACAAAAAGCCGCTGCGATCGCCATGCAGGCCTGGCAGGTGCTGGGCTGCCGTGATGCCGGCCGGATCGACATCCGTTGCGATATCCAGGGAAACCCTCAGTTCATGGAAGTCAACCCCCTGGCCGGTATGCACCCGGAGCATTCGGATCTGCCGATCATCTGTCGTCAAATCGGCATGCCTTATCAAACGCTGATCGAAAAAATTATAGCCTCCGCCCGTCGGCGGATGATCTCGGATCAGTCAAAAAGAGTTTGTGTCCAGATCGTTGAATCCCGGCGCATGGCGGCAGGGGCGGTTTAGGATGATAAGCGCAGCTAAATCGACTATTGGGGTATATCCTGGTCACAGGTTGAGAGGTTCAGGGTTCTGGGTTGAAAAATCCTCTTCATCCTTTTTTAAATCTGTTCGTCAGGAAATCGTTCAGATCAGGTCAGGCTTAGGAGTTTATAATGCGTGTAACTTTGGTTCACAACGCCGTGACGGATGACGACCCGGCGGATGAACAGGATGTACTGGTCCAGGTGGACGCTGTCCGGGAAGCTCTAGTAGCTCTGGGTCACGACGCGTATACGCTGCCTGCCGGGTTGGAGTTGGGACAGCTGCGGAATCGATTGGAAGCCCAGCGGCCGGATCTCGTCTTCAACCTGGTGGAGTCGCTCGCAGGACACGGACGTCTGATTCATCTGGTTCCATCATTGCTGGATGCCATAGAGTTGCCCTACACCGGTGCCCCTGCAGAAAGCATCTGGCTGACATCCCACAAGGTGATGGCCAAAGAGCGCATGGTCGCCGCCGGGTTGCCGACTCCGTTCTGGGTAGGGCCCTATCCGCAGGATGTGTCCTGTTCACTGTCTTTAGGGCATTTGCTGCGGTGCGAGTCCTTCGGGCAACGCTGGATCATCAAATCCTTGTGGGAACATGCCTCGGTGGGTCTGGAGGCTGATAATGTCGTCGAAGGAACTTGCGCTCGGAGCCTTGCGCAGGCGATGAAAGTGCGTGCCCCCACTCTGGGCGGCGTTTGTTTTGCCGAAGTTTTTGTGGAAGGTCGCGAGTTTAACTTGTCGGTCTTAGCCAGCCCACAGGGCCCGCTGGTATTGCCGCCGGCCGAGATTATCTTTGAAGGGTATGCTGTCGAACAGCCTCGGATCGTCGGTTATCGCGCCAAATGGGATGTGGACTCCGAAGAATTTCGACGCACACCGCGCAGCTTCGTTTTCAGATCTGACGATCGGCCCTTGCTGGCCGAGCTGGAGGTGCTGGCATTGCAGTGCTGGCGATTATTTGGCCTGAGAGGCTATGCTCGGGTTGACTTTCGCGTCGATGAGAACAGACATCCATGGATACTGGAGATCAACGCCAATCCGTGCCTGAGCCCTGACGCCGGTTTTGCCGCTGCCCTTGCCCGGGCCGGGATTGAATTTACCCGGGCGGTGAAATGGATTGTTGGCGACGGGATCCAACAATCGCGATACGACCGCGTTCGACCTGGTGACGTCAATCTGAATAGAAAAAAGAATTTGAAGCATGCTGCGAATACGTCGTATCTATGATGATATTGTACCGGTCAACCGGGAGATTCTGCGACAGGTTAAATCCATATTGCAGAGCCGCTTTAGCGAGGTGCAGGCCGAAGAGGTCGACCTGATCGGTGAAAAGCTGCGCAACCCATTCAAACAGCGCTTTCGCTGCATTCTCTTTGTTGCTGAGAATCTGCGGCGGCGGGTACTGGGGTTTGCCATGGTGCTGCACGAGCCGCAGATCGGGTTCTGCTTTCTTGACTGGATTGCCTCCGTCAAGGCCAAGGCCGGCGGGGGCATCGGCAGTGCCCTTTACGACCGCGTGCGTCACGAAGCGGTGGCACTGGGAGCTAAAGGACTTTTTTTTGAATGCCTGCCCGATGACGTCGAAGCCTGCCCGGATGAAGACCTTCTAAAAGAAAACCGGGCGCGTTTGCGCTTTTATGAACGCTACGGTGCGCGACCGATCATAAACACGGGCTACGAGTTAGCGGTCAAACCCGAGGACCGCTGCATGCCGCATCTGGTATATGACGGTTTGGATCGGATCGCCGCGCCGCGCTGCAGCTTTACACGCAAAGTCGTGCGCGCCCTGCTGGAGCGCAAATACGCAGACTACTGTCCGGCCGAATACGTGACCAAAGTTATTCATTCCTTTCGCGACGATCCGGTTCAGTTGCGGCCCCTGCGCTATGTCAAGCCCGAAGCCGTGCGTGCTGCAGTGACATCGCAATCCGATGAGCAGATCGTTGTGGTCATCAATGACCGCCACGATATCCATCATGTTCATGAACGCGGCTACGTTGAATCGCCGGTTCGCATTCGCAGCATTGTGGATGCCCTGATGCCCCATGGACTGTTCGTAGAAGTCAAACCCCGCAAATTTCCGGACAAGCACCTTTATACCGTCCATGACGCTGATTTTGTCAAATATCTACGGCGTGCCTGCCGGGAAATCGAGGAGAAAAAATCCCTTTACCCTTACATTTTTCCCATCCGCAACAAGATGCGGCCACCGCGCGAACCGTCGGTGCTCTCCGGTTACTACTGCATCGATACCTTCACGCCCGTCAACCGCAATGCCTATCCGGCGGCACGTCGGGGTGTCGATTGCACCCTGACCGCTGCCCGTGAGCTGTTGGAGGGTCGCAGGATCACCTATGCGCTGGTTCGCCCGCCGGGGCACCACGCCGAGCGGCGCAGCTTCGGCGGTTTTTGTTATTTTAACAACAATGCCATCGCAGCCGAATACTTTACCGCGTACGGCCGGGTAGCCATTTTGGATATCGACTATCATCACGGCAACGGACAGCAGGATATTTTTTATCGCCGCGGCGATGTCCTGACCGTTTCGATTCATGGCCATCCCGACTTTGCCTATCCATATTTTAGCGGTTTCAAGGAGGAGTGCGGCGAGGGAGAAGGCGAAGGCTTCAACCTGAACCTGCCGCTGCCGGAGAACGTCGACGGCGCGGCCTACCGTAAAGCACTTGAAAAGGCCCTGCGGCGCATTGCGGATTTCAAGTCCGATTTCCTGATCGTAGCACTAGGGCTGGATCCGGCCAAAGGGGACCCCACCGGCACCTGGGCCTTAAATGCCAGAGATTTCGAGGCCAACGGTCGCCTGATCGGCGAGATGGGCTTGCCGACGCTGGTGGTCCAGGAAGGGGGCTACCGCACCCGCAGTCTGGGAACCAATGCCCTGCATTTCTTTAAAGGGCTCTCCGTTGCGGCCCAGCGCTGGGCGGACAGCCGCAAAGTCTCCCCGGAAAGACTGCAGGGCATTCAACTACGCTATGAACTGCAGCCGGAGGACCCAGGACGCATTCGTCATCTGGTTGAGATTACCGGTTTTTTTTCGCAGGAGGAGGTCGATGTGGCCGAGGAACTGGCCCAGGAGCGCCTCACAGGGGCGGCGGCCAGCGGCTACCATTTCGTGATGGCTGAACAGTACGGCCGCGTGGTGGGCTACGCCTGTTACGGCCAGATTCCGTGCACCGCGGGCAGTTACGATCTTTACTGGATTGCGGTGCATCCGGATATCCAGGGCAAGGGCCTGGGGCAATGGCTGCTGCAAGAAACCGAGCGTCGGATCCGAGATGCCGGCGGCAGCCGGATTTATGTGGACACCTCCCAGCGCCTGCAATATGCCAGCACACGCGCCTTTTATGAAAATGCCGGCTTCCGGCTCGATGCGGTGCTTAAGGAATTCTACGCTCCGGGCGACAACAAAGTCATTTACTGCAAGTCGCTTTGAGGGAATCCTGCGCGCCCAGGGTCATCTTAACGCTACGGAGGGTCGGGGTCGGTCTTGCGTTGCCCAAAAACAAAGTTAATGCATCGATAACTCAAATTCGTAATATAAGCTGTCTTTAGATTCCGCTTTTGCCAGAACTTCTTTGATCAGGCTGTCTTCTTCGGCCTGGGCATAACCGGCGCTGATTCGAATTCGAAAACTATTGCTGTTGTCGGTTTTTAGCAGATCTTCAAACCGCAAATCCCGTTCCAGGCGGGTGGCAAACCGGCGAGCGTCCTCGATGTCGGCGTTGTGTAAAACAACGAGAATCCGGTCTAGGCTGTAGCGGGAGCAGGAATCGGTTATATCGAGACGCTGCTTCATTTGAGCGGCAAAATTTTTGAGCAAGGTCTGACCGGCCACATGCCCCATCTTCGTGTTGATTTCATCCAGGTTCTCGATGGTAAACATCACGACCGAGAAGGCAATCTGGTGGTACTGCAATCGTGCCAACTCTTCCTGGAATTTTCGTTCCCCCTGCACCGGGGTGGCCATGCCGGTCAAAGCGTCGCGTGGCTTTTCCAACCCCTGGATAAACAGCTGAACCGCCGAGTCCGTGCAGCGCTGAAGCTCCTCGGGGGAGCCCTCAAAGCGGATTTTGCCCTCATCCAGCATGGCGATCCGTTGGGAGAAATAAAAGATATCCGGGATTTCATGGCTGATCATGACCGCGGTAAAACCGAATTTTTTCTGGAAATCCACAATCATGGCATACACCGCATTTCTGCGAACAGGATCAAGGCCGGTGGTCGGCTCATCCAGCAGAACCACCTCGGGGTCTGTTACCAGGGCTCTTGCCAGCGCCACGCGCCGTTTCATGCCGCCGGATAATTGCGCGGGATATTTGTCACGGAAGGTTTGAAGCTCGAACTGCTGCATCTTATCCTGCACCCGTTCCCTGATTTCCGATTTCGCCAAAGATGTCCCTTCCAGCAGGGGCAATGCAATGTTGTTGTAGACGGTCATGGAGTCGAAAAGCGCTGCATCCTGAAACACATAGCTGAACTTTGCCCGCAGCCGGTTGATTTGCGACGGCTTCATCTTGGATATGGGTTGCCCGTAAAGGAGGATTTCACCCGCATCAGGCTGAAGCAGGCCGATGATGTGTTTGAGCAGCACACTTTTGCCCGTCCCGCTTTTACCGATGATGGTTGTCGCTTGTCCCGGAAAAATTCTTAGGCTGACGCCCTGGAGCACTTGGTTGGCGCCGAATTTTTTAAAGACATTGTAAAATTGGATGATGGGTTTTTCCATTTTCTGCGCTACGTTCGCTGTTTTTCTGAGGCCAGCGCAACCTCCAGTGCCTGGTCAATTTGATCCACTTTTAATCTCTCCGGTTGATAAAAAATGCCCGGTTAAGCTTGCTGTTTAACGGATTCATAGATTAAAATTGGTGTTCCCCGGCCTAATACCACCTCTTCGTTGACGATACACGCTTTAACATTTTCAACGGAAGGAATTTCGTACATGACATCGAGCAGGCAGGTCTCCATGATTGACCGCAGACCTCTTGCTCCGGATTTGCGCTTTATCGCTTCTTTGGCAATGGCCTCAAGCGCGCCGGCAGTAAAATTTAAGGTAACCCCCGTCATTTCGAAAAGTTTTTGGAATTGTTTGATGAGGGCATTGCGAGGTTCTGTCAATACTCGAATCAGAGCTTCTTCATTGAGATCATGCAGCGGCGCAATCACGGACAGGCGTCCTAAAAATTCAGGAATAAAGCCGTAAAGCAGCAAATCTTCCGGCTGGACCATTTTTAAGATATTGCCGGTGGTTCCTTCTTTATCCGAAACGATTTTAGCCCCAAAACCCATCACTTTTGCGCCCAGGCGCCGTTGGATAATTTTTTCGAGGCCGGTGAAGGTTCCCCCGCAAATGAAGAGAATGTTTGTGGTGTCCACTTTAATGAAATCCTGCTGGGGATGTTTTCGACCCCCCTTCGGCGGCACACTTGCCATCGTTCCTTCAAGAATTTTGAGCAGTGCCTGCTGAACTCCCTCGCCGGAGACATCGCGCGCCCCGGAAGGGAAAGCGGATTTTCTGGCAATCTTGTCGATTTCATCGATGTAGACAACCCCGCGTTTGGCGCGCTCCAGATCGTAATCTGCATTTTGCAACAGGTAAACAATGATGTTTTCGACGTCTTCACCAACGTAACCGGCCTGGGTGAGACTGGTAGCATCCGCCATCGCAAAGGGTACATCGAGAAATCGGGCGAGGGTTTGCGCCAGCAGAGTTTTGCCGCTGCCGGTCGGTCCGATCAGTAAAATGTTGCTTTTCTGAATTTCCACATCTCCGTTTTTTAGCGGGGCGTTGAGCCGTTTGTAATGGTTATAAACAGCGACGGAGAGAATTTTTTTAGCCATTTCCTGCTCGATCACGTAGGCGTCAAGCTTGTCTTTGATATCTTTTGGCGTTAAAATGTATTTTGGTTCTATTTTATCTACATCTTTTAGGATTTCGGTGCACAGCCGAACGCACTCGTCGCATACATACACTGCCGGACCGGCAATTAATTTTTTGACCTCTGACTGATTTTTTCCACAAAATGAACAAAATAATCCATTTTGGTCATTATTATTCTTAACCATATCATGCCGCCTTCTGTTCCAGTTAATAAGAATAATCCCGCTTTCTGATTACAAAATCAATTAGGCCTTAATCCCTGGCTTCCTCGCTGCTCATATAAAAATTGATGTCTTTATCCGGGTCTCCGAATTTTAGAAAGAGCAGCTGAGCCATGAGCAGATTGGCCGGCTCATCATTCAATGCCGTTCCCAGAATGGAGCGGCATTATTCACAGGAATTCCGCTCTTTTTTTAATCATTTATGCAAAAAGGATGCAAATCATAGGAGAGTGTGAGAATAAAGGCTTTTTCCAAATTGGTTGCACAGCAATAGGAATCGATAATTCCGAAATTTAGGAAAACACGGGTGCTTATCAGAACTGCCGGTTCTCATATATTGATGTCGAACACTCTCAGATTTAGTAATCCCGAAAATTTTTTCGAATTACGTTATCTAAATTTCTTAATTTTTCCAATTTACTTAGGACCTTAACCCATTTTATCGTTACGCTGATTTCCACGGGATACCAACAAACGCTGATTTGGCATACCAATTGCCTAATTGGTTCTTGCTGGAGCTTTATCTCAAACAATGCTGCGGTGAACATCACAGGAGACAAAATGAAAAAGTATGTAGGTATATGGTTGGATCATAGAGAGGCTTTTGTCGTTTCTTTAGTGAAGAATCCACTTTTTGCGGATGGAAATCGGGAAATGGTCGAGCGCATCGAATCCGATATTGAACGTCGGGTGCGATTATCCGGCGGATCGCGCTCCCGCAAGACGCCCTATGGGCCGCAAGAAATTTCTGTGGACAGCAAACAGGAGGACCGCATAAAGGGTCAGCTTCGCCAATACTATCATCAAATTATGCAACGTATAAGCGATGCCGACCGTATTCTGATATTTGGTCCTGGTGAAGCCAAAATTGAACTAAAAAAAGAAGTCGAAAAATCAAAGGAATTTGCAAGTAAAATTAAAAAGATCGAATCGGCAGACAAGATGACCCAAAGACAGATCGCTGCCAAGGTCAGAGCGTTTTTTAAACCGCATCTTTAAATTGGATTTACCAGGAAAAAGTGGCCTGCTCATGCTTCAGATTAAAAAAAATCACCGGCGGCTGAAACCGGATTGGTGCCGGGAGACATTATTCCTGAAGTCGATCAGACAGCGCTTATTGACCTGGCTGAATTAAACCCGGAGTGAAAGAATTGGAAGATGGTGACATTAAATCGTCCCGGCGATCGTAAGACATAATTATCTGAAAATTTTTTTAACCTGTGTCAGCGCGAGCCGACGAATTTTAAGACCAGTCGGCTTTTTCTGGATGTTGAAACTTAAATCTAATCTTTGGAGTGAGGGATGTTAACTTTTTTATTCAAAAAAGAGAGGCAGCTTGAAAGCCTTATTTACAATTATTTGGAAAATCTTAGCATGATTCAAAAGCATTTTACCAAAGCTATTAATATTTGTCTGAAAGAGGGGGTCTGCGACAATTTTTCTTTTTGTATGGACCAGACCCACAAATTTGAATCCAGAGCTGATGATTTGCGGGATGAAATCAATGAATTGATGTACAGCCGGGCGCTGATCCCAGAATCGCGTGAGGATATCATGGCGTTGTTGGAAAGAGTCGATGAAATCCCACGATATTTTGAACAGATTCTGAATATGATTCGAACCCAAATGATTGAGTTTCCCGAATTTCTTGTACTTGATATTCAGGAGCTCATTCGGATTTCCATGGAGAGTTGCGATATGATGGCCAAGCAGATTGATGTATTGATAAAGAAACGAGAGGGCGTCAGAGCGCTGATGTCGACGATTGATCAAAATGAAAGTCATTGCGATCATATTGAGCGACGAATTATCACCAAGATTTTTGATTCGGATCTCGAGCCTTTCTTAAAATTGCAATTAAAAGAAATGGCAATAGTTATGGGCGAAATCTCGGATCAGGCCGACAGAGTATCCAAACGGGTAAATATTATGACCATGAAAAGGCGGGTGTAATGCTGTCGCTTTTGGGTGGAATTTTTCTGGGCTGGTCCCTGGGTGCCAATGACGCCTCCAATGCCTTTGGTTCGGCGGTGTCCTCGCGGATGGTGAAATTCTGGACAGCTGCGATTTTAGCCTCGATTTTTGTGGTGCTGGGAGCCCTCTTCGAGGGCCAGGCGGGAATTGACACTTTGCAGGGCTTGACCGGTTTGACACTCAAGATGGCGATCGTCTCGTCGGTTGCTGCCGCTGTCACGGTCTCCTTTATGACCCTGCTGGGTCTGCCGGTGTCGACGTCCCAGGCGGTCGTCGGCGCCATTTTAGGCATCGGTTTTTTGAACAAACAGCTGAATGTTGCCGGTCTGGGTAAAGTGGTCGCATGCTGGTTCGGCACTCCGATCGGTGGCCTGCTGATTGCGATCGCGCTATATAGACTGCTGGCGGTGGTTTATAATCGCAGCCGGATCGATATGTTCGAATCCGACATCCTGTTACGTCTGGCGTTGATTGTTGCCGGGTCCTATGCTGCATACACCCTGGGCGCCAACAATGTTGCCAATGTAACCGCTGTCTTTGTGGGAGCCGGGCAATTGACTGTTTTTGGCGCCTCTTTGGTAGGCGGGTTGAGCATTGCTCTGGGCATTCTGACCTTCAGCCGGGGGGTCATGGAAACGATAGGGAAAAAACTGGTGCGCCTGGACCCTTTTTCGGCCCTTGTGGTGGTGCTGGCCGAAGGTCTCACGGTACATTTTTATACGTTGATCGGGGTTCCGGTTTCGACATCCCAGGCGGTGATCGGAGCGGTCCTGGGCGTGGGGTTCGTCAAAGGGATCAATACCGTCAGCCGGCGAACCCTGACCAACATTTTAATCGGGTGGTTTCTGACACCGGCAATTGCCTGTTCTATCGCGGTGACGCTTTATTTTGCCGTTAATCTTCACTTTATACCCGAGGTCTGACATAAATACATACAGGTGATTGGCAAATCTAACCTTAGGGCCAATAATTCCAAATAGAGGTTGAAAATTGACTACAGCTAGAGCTGAACAACATGCTGAAAAAGAGTTACTGGGGGAGTTGATCCAATCCCGCGATATGGCTCAAATCGAGGCTGTTTTTGACACATCACCACCGGCTGACATCGCCCGTATGATCTTCAGCCTTGCTAGGTCCGACCAAATTCATCTGCTTGAACTGCTGGGCCCGGAGCAATCCGCCCACCTTATTTCGAAAATATCCGGTCTGGGCACGACGAACCTGGTTACCCAACTGCCAACGCCCCAGGCAGTGTCGATTGTGAAGGAAATGTCCAGGAATCAACAGGCCCATTTTCTTAGGGCAATTGGTGACGATGACGCCGAGGCAATTTTGGATGAGCTTAGGCCGCAAAAAGCCAAAAAAATCCGCAAGTTAATGAGCTATGCGGAAAACACGGCCGGTGCTTTGATGATTACCGAATTTCTGTCCTACGGTGAAGAGATGCTGGTTAAAGAGGTGTTGGATGATCTCCGTGCCCAGGGCGAGACATACTCGGATTACGATATCCAGTATGCATATGTGGTTTCCGATTCAGACCGACTAATCGGCGTTCTGCGGCTGCGTGATCTTCTGATGGCTCCACGAAGCAAGACCATCAGTGAGATTATGATCAAAAAGCCGCTATCTGTAAATGTCAACATGTCCTTGCGTGATTTAAAGGATTTTTTCCGGCAATATACCTTTCTGGGTGTGCCGGTCGTCAATAATGATGGGGAATTGATCGGCGTTGTCCGAAGCGCTTCGGTCAGAGAGGCCGCCAACCGGCAGAACAACCAGCTGTTTTTAAAATTTGCCGGTATTGTCGGCGGCGAAGAATATAGAACGATGTCATTGTTGAAAAGATCTTCACGCCGGCTCTCATGGCTCAGCATCAACATCGTGCTTAACATCGTTGCCGCCAGTGTCATCGCATTGTATCAGGACACGCTGGAAAAGGCGATCGTACTCGCAGTTTTTCTGCCCATCATATCGGATATGAGCGGCTGCTCCGGCAACCAGGCTGTTGCAGTGAGTATACGGGAATTGACGCTGGGATTGGTGCGGCCTCGCGAATTGCTTCGGGTGCTGACAAAGGAATCTGCCATCGGTATTATCAACGGCATCATGTTGGGGATTTTACTGGGAGGTGCAGCCATCCTCTGGAAAGGAAACCCCTACCTCGGATTGGTGGTCGGAGTTTCTCTGGCGGCTAACACGCTGGTGGCTGTAAGTTTTGGCGGACTGGTTCCGTTGATTCTAAGGGGGATGCGAACCGATCCGGCGCTGGCATCCGGGCCGCTTCTTACAACCGTTACGGACATGTGCGGATTTTTCTTTGTGTTAAGCTTCGCGTCGATACTTCTGCCCAGGTTGGCCGGATAGGGGGGACTTGTGAAAAATATTAACAGAGACAGCCAGATAGAAAGCCCGAAAGTGTCAAGTTCGCATTCCGATCAAAATGACCTATCTTTCCATCAGGATACAAAAGCCTACTTCAGACAGCTTAAGTTGCGGTTAAGAATCGGTTTTCTAATTGCCTTTGTGGTACCGTTTGTGGCCCTGTCTGTATATTTTCATTTTCAGTTCACCTTCACATTAAAAGAGAGTGCGAAACTCAATCTTATTGCAATTTCTGAAAGCCAGAGAAATACCGTCGATCTGTTTCTTCAGGAAAGAGTTGTCAACATCTTCAGTCAATTTCAAAGTAAAGAATTCAGTTTGACACCCTCCCGGTACACCATGGAAAACTATCTGCAAAATTTGAGACGGGTCAGCGATGCATTTATTGACGTTGGATTTTTAGATGAGAAAGGTATCCAAATCGGCTACGCCGGCCCTTTCCCCTTTCTGCAGGACAAAAACTACACCGATGAAAAATGGTTTACGACGCTGATGAACCAGGACCGCAACCACTTTATCAGCGATATTTACCTGGGTTTTCGAAACAAGCCCCATTTCACCATTGCCGTCAAGCAGATAATCGACGGCAATCTGTATGTGATGCGCTCAACCCTCGATCCGGATAAATTTTACATGTTTTTACGGACGATCAACCACAGCAAAGGAGTTGATTCCGCGCTGATAAATGATGAAGGCATCTACCAGATCGTGGATCTCGATCGCGGAAAACTCTTCGAATTAAGCGATTTCCAGCTTTCAAATAAAACCGGGACAGGGGTTCAGGAAATTAAAAAAAATGGCGCCCCGATCCTGGTTGCCTATGCCTGGCTGGAGGAGACGCCCTGGGCTTTGATCGTAAGAGCGCCCTTAAACATATCCCACGGGCCGATGTACCGGGCCAGACAAATCATCATCGCCAGCATCACGCTAGTTATCGTTATCATTGCCATGGTGATCTGGTTTACGACCAACAACTTAATAAAAAAAGCCCAGAATGAAGCTGAAAACCGGGAGGAACTCCAGCGGCAACTTCTGCATGCCTCCAAGCTGGCCTCGGTGGGCGAATTGGCCACGGGTGTGGCCCATGAAATCAACAACCCCCTTGCCATCGTCATCGCCACCACCGGTGTAATCCGGGATATGCTCAACCCGGAGTTTGACCTGGACGCCAGACCGGAAAATATCCTCAAGGAGCTGGAGACAATTGATACGGCCGTTTTCCGGGCGCGGGCTATTACGCGGCAACTGCTGGATTACGGGCGCAAGAATCCTCCACGGCCTGTGGCTTGCAACCTGAATCAGCTGCTGGACGATGTGATGAGCGGTTTCAAACAGCGTGCATTAGAGGTCGAAAACATCAAGATCAAAAAACAGTATGACCCGGAATTGCCGTTTGTCATAGCGGATCCCGATCAAATCCGCCAGGTGTTTTTAAACCTGATCAACAATGCAGGCGATGCGATCAGTGGATCGGGCACGATCACGATTACCACCAGCGGCGAAGGCGAGCACGTGCGGGTGACGATCGTCGACACCGGCCGGGGGATGACAGCCGAGCAGATGAAAAAAATATTCGATCCGTTTTATACCACCAAACAGGCGGGCAAGGGCACCGGCCTGGGTCTGAGCGTTTCGATGAGTATCGTGAAGTCCATGGGTGGATCCATCGATGTTCAGAGTATGCCGGGCGCCGGGAGTTCATTTGCGGTTTCACTGCCAATCGACATAACAGAAAGGGTAAACGATGCAGCAACACCTAACGGCCGACAGGAATAATTCAAAGCCAACGATTCTGATCATCGATGACGAGGACCGCTTCCGTCAGGCGCTGGCCCGGCAGCTTGAAGTCAGAGACTTCAAGGTCCTGGATACCAGCAACGGCGAAGATGCCATTAAAATCGTGCGTCACGACAACCCCGAGGTGGTCATCCTGGACCAGAAGATGCCCGGCATGGACGGTATCCAGACCTTGAAGGAAATCAAAAAGATCCGGCCCGAAGTGCAGGTGATCATGCACACCGGTCACGGCAACCTGGAGGCGGCGCGGCTCACCGGCAAGCACGATGTTTTTTTCTACCTCGAAAAACCCTGTGCGCTGGATGATTTGATAAAGGTGGTTCGGAAGGCTATCGAAGAACGGTTAAATGCGCTGGCCCGTCACGAGATACCGGAAATTCAAAAGAGCGGTCTCAAAGACTGGCTGATCGGCGTGCACAATGCCCGGCCGGGGATCATTCTTTTGTGTGTGTTACTTTTCGTTGGCATTGTGCTGATGGCGACCCCGCAGCAGCTGGAAACCTTTCTGGTATCCAAAAAAACTGGAGAAATGGGGGAGGCCGTTGCAGGCTACTCGGATTACCGGCAGATGGAAGTCGGCCAGAGCATTACCGAATATTATACCCGCAAGGCAAAATTGTACACCCGGACAATTGGCCCGGACGGCAAAGTGGTCAAGACTCCCCTGAGTACGGAGCAGGTCGCCCGGCGTGCCAAAGTTATGGTGGGCATTTTGCTGGTGGCTGCGATTTTCTGGGCCACCGGCGCCGTGCCCATCGGCATTACCGCTCTGCTGGTCGGCGTGCTGATGTATTTCTTCGGCGTATTTCCTGCCGATCAGGTGGCCCAGGCTTATGCCAAGGATTCAGTTGTATTTATCTTTGGTGTGTTGGCCCTGGCCGCAGCCCTCAGCAAAACCGGACTGGATCGTCGCATCGGTATACTGTTGCTGGGCACCAGCACCTCCCTGGCCCGCTTTGCTCTTATCTTCGGACCCCTTTTAGCCGTCACGGCTGCTTTTCTGTCCGAACACGCCCTGGTGGCCTTTATCGCGCCCATCCTGATGCTGGTTTACCTGGGAGCGATCAGGACCGCCGGCATCATGAAGGACAAGGGCCTGGTGGTTATGCTGCTGCTGATGCTGACCTTCTGTGGCAATGTCGGTGGGCCCGGATCCCCGGCGGCCGGCGGCCGCAACGCCGTGATGCTGGGCATATTATCGGATTACGGGATCAGCCTGTCTTTCGGGAGTTGGGTTAAGATGGGAATGCCGTTTGTACCGGTCATGGCCCTGGTGATCGCGGGCTATTTTTTGCTGGTTTTTCGAAACAAGGTCAAAGCCGGATCGGTCAACGTTGCCGCCGAAGTCCGGCGGGAGTCGGAAAAAATCGGCAAGATGACCACCGATGAGTACAAAGCGGCCGGCGTCCTCATACTGTTGATCGTGCTGTGGACTACCCTGTCCAGCCGATTCGGCATGGGCGGACCGGTGATCCTGTGTCTGGTGCTCTTGAATATCCTGGGCGTGCTGCGCTGGAAAGACGTCAACAGCATTCACTGGGATGTGGTGGCGCTGTATGCGGCGGCCAGCGCCATGGGGTATGGACTGGCCAGTACCGGCGCGGCCTTGTGGCTGGCCAGCAGCTTTGTATCCGTGCTGCCTGAATTTTTAAAAAGCGGAACCGGACTGTGCATCTCTACCAGCTTGATCACCGGTGTATTAACCAATTTCATGAGCGACGGCGCCACGGTGGCGGCGGTGGGACCGATAACCGTTCCCATGGCCACACTTTCGGGGACCTCGCCGATTATGGTGGGGCTGGCTACCGCTTTTGCTTCTTCATTTGCGCATATGCTGATTATCGGCACACCCAATAACGCCATTGTATTCAGCATGGCCAAAGACCCTGAGACCGGGGAACAGCTGCTGACGATGAAAGACTTTTTGATCCACGGGTTTGCCGTCTTCATACTCAGCCTGGCTGTCTTGTGGCTGTGGGTATTTTTCGGTTATTGGAAATGGATAACCTTTTAGGTTATCTCTAAGAGAACATCCACATTTTTAGCTTAAAAAACTTCAGAAAGGAGTTATTATCATGGCTGACTCTAAAATCAACCTTTTGATTGTAGACGATGAAGAACAATTTTTGCAATCCATAACCAAAAGTCTGCAAGTACGGGATTTCAATGTGATTGCCGTCAACCGGGGTGAAAAGGCAATTGAAGCTGCCAGAAAGAATCCCATCGACGTGGCACTGGTGGATTTGAAAATGCCCGGGATCAACGGTGAAGAGACCCTCAAAGCCCTCAAAGCAGAGCATCGGTGGATGGAAGTTATTATACTTACCGGCCATGGAACCATTGACTCGGCCGTAGAGTGCACCAAAAGCGGTGCATACTCCTATCTGCAGAAGCCCTGCAGCTTGGACGAGCTTATGGAGAGCCTAAAAGACGCTTACAGAAAGAAAGTCATGAACAAGAAAAAAATCGAAGAAAAGAAGATGAACGAATTGCTGAAAATTTCTCTGTCCGGCTCTTCCAGGGATATTTTGCGCCGATTGAAAGAGATTGATAAAGGCTAATGGAAACCTCAGCTTTTACAGCGCTGATTAAAGGAATCATCGGCTGGAAAGCGGTGGTAGACATTGTCATAATAGCTGCCGGTTTGTTTTTTCTATATCATACCCTACTTCGGTTGGGGACCTGGAGAATCGTGGCCGGCATCATGCTTGCTTCGTTCCTGTTTCTCATCGCCAATTTCTTGGACCTCAAAGGTCTGGAGTGGATTTTCGGCAACGTCAGCCAGGTGGCTGTTATCGCTCTGGTCGTGATTTTTCAACCGGAGCTCAGAAAAATATTCGAACGGGCCGCCTCGGTCAGACGATCTGAAATTCGCGATGCAGGGGCTGAACTGTCCCATATGATCGTGGATTCCCTGATCAAATTGGCCGGCCAACGTCGCGGTGCCATCGTGGTCCTTCCCGGCAAGGAACCAATTAAGGAATGGCTCTCGGGTGGTTTCAAACTTGATGCCAAACCCAGCATCCCGCTCATCATGAGTATTTTCGATCCGAACTCACCGGGGCACGATGGTGCCCTGATCATTCAAAATGGAAAATTTACGCGTTTTGGTGTCCGCCTGCCCGTTTCACAGAGCTCAAAACTTCCCGATGAATTCGGCACCCGTCACCATGCGGCCATGGGTCTGGCTGAAAAGTCAGATGCGCTTGCAGTGGTTGTTTCCGAAGAACGGGGGAAAATTTCGATGTTCGACAAGGGCAAGTTTCGTCAAGTGGATGACCCTGGAAAACTTGCGGCAACCATCATTTCCCACTGGAAACACACATCATCATATCCCTTTGAACTTCCCGAAGGAAAAAAACGATGGTTGGTGTTTTCACAGATGTTTGTCAGTCTGGTCCTGGCGGTTTTTTTCTGGTCGGCACTCATCATTGCTCAGGGCGAAATGCTGGAAAAAATCGTGACTGTACCGGTGGAATATACAGCCTCGCCGGCGAATCTCATTTTGGTCGGAGACAAGCAAAAAGAAGTTCGGCTTCATTTGTCCGGTTCGAAATCAGATCTTGATTCTATTAATCCGTCTGAGTTGAACGTAAAGATAGACCTGTCCAAAGCCGTGCCCGGAAAACAAATCTTTCTGATCAGCGGAGAAAATTTGAGATTACCCAAGAATGTGGATTTGCTGGATATGGTTCCCTCCAGCATGGAGCTCGTTCTTGCAGCAATTGTCGAACAGGAAGTCAACATAAAGCCCCAATTGGTAGGAAAACTTCCCGCCGGCCTGAAGATTGTTAAAATAGACGTCATACCTCAAAAAGTAAAGGTTCTTTCTCCCCAGGCGGATGGAAGGTCAAAAGCCGTCGATGTCATTACGACACCGATTTACCTGGAGAGTATTTATAATGACACCAGCCTCTATTGCAAAATTATCGCACCTCCGGCTGTCCAGCCGGTAGACAAGCGTTGGCCGGATGTCGAAGTGGTGATCAATGTTGGGAATTGACAGAGGGATCTGCAAAACATACGATCTTGGTTTTCAAAGTCACCATAATTTATCCTCCGGAAATTATGATTGCGCAATCGATTGCGTTCAAAGAGAGAAACAAAAAAAAGTAAAAAAGAAGATCCGCAAGAGACGGGAAAAGAAATAAGGGGTTTCAATAATATCAAAGGGGCGCATGAATTGTCCGCACAGTCCTATACGAAAGGAAAAAACCATGGTCGAAGATAGTAATAAAATGATTGTCGTGCCGATGGACGGTTCCAAAAACTCCTTAAAATCACTGGACTATATCAGCCTTATTTTCGGCCCGAAGCACAAGTTAAAAACCATTTTGTTTTACGTTTTGCCCCGCTTGCCCCGCATTTTGCTCGAGGAAAGCAAAAAGGACAGAAAAACGCCGGTGAATCTGGAAGCGTTGGAAAGTAGACATGTTGAAATGGCGGAACGTTTGCTGAAACTGGCCAAGGAGAGCCTGCTTGACAGGGGATTTACCGAAAAAACCGTGGACGCGGTTTTTCGCAGGATCGAGGTCGGCATCGCACAGGATATCGTTCACTGGTCGGAAAAGAAAAGGGCTGATGCCATCATTATTACGGCCCGGGGCCGCAGCCGTCTGGAAGCCTTTTTTATCGGTGATACTGCCGCCAAAGTACTGGAGTACTCAAAAATTTGTCCGGTGTGGATGATGAAAGGTTCCGTAAAAAAAAGACACGTGCTGCTGGCTGTCGACAATTCAGAAAATGCGCTTAGGGCCGTGGATCATGCCGGCTTCATGCTGTCTGGAACCGATGTAAATGTTACCATTTTTCATTCAAAGCGTGATTTAAGGCGCTTCATCCCGAAGGCAGTCCTGGATGAATTTCCGGAAGTTGAGAAATTCTGGCGGTACAAGGCCGGTGAAAAAATTGTTCCGTTTATGCAGAAGGCTAAAGACAAGCTGTTGGCGGCCGGTTTCGATGATAAACGAATAGCCGTCAAAGTGGTTGACGGCAGTCACCAGCCGGCGGACGATATCCTGTCGGAAGCTCGAAACAGCGATGCAGGTACGATTTTTATGGGTTTGCGAGGATATTCCGCCGTGCAGGATTACAAAATGGGAAGCGTTGCCCGCAAAGTTTTGGATCAGGCCTTGGACATGACCGTCTGCTTTGTGCCCTAATACCCCGATTGCGGTAATACTCACGCGTACCCTTTTATGAAACTAGATTAAAAAGCGAATCACGCTGAAGACGTGATCTAAAGACAGCAGAATATCGAATGACGAATAACGAATGTCGAAGGATTGAATCGCTGCGCTCAGTCTTTTTCTAAAATTGACAGAATTAATTTCTTCGATGTTCGATGTTGGACGTTGGATGTTCGATGTTCATCAGTTTCTTTTTCGATCAGAGTGGACGCTCGCGACCAGAGGCCGCGCTCATGGGAAGCGTGTCTTGTTGCCGGAGGGAACAAGTAAATATCTTATTAATCACAAGACGAGAGGCCAAAGCCGATGAAAACCTGCAGCATACGCCATAGTGAGTGAGTCCCGCAAACGGGAAAGAGGCTTTCAACGCGGTGTATGAGTATTTGAAGGGGGTTTGAAAAAGTTCTAAATGGTATTCGTCATCTCGTCTGATCTGGAGGTAGTTCTGAAAGCGTCAGTCGGATACGGATGGCTCGAGGTCCTCTCACTTCCAACACCTCGGCGTCGGCGCCGGACAGGTCAACCTTATCACCCGGAGCAAGCAGTTTGTCGGTACGTGCCATCATGAGCCCGGCAATCGTATCCACGTCATGCGCCTCCAATTTGAGTCCGAAGCGTTGGTTAATCGTATCAATGGATGTGTTGCCCGAAATATTATACTGCTTCGGTCCTTCGCTTACAATTTCCGGCTGGTCGTCGTCGAATTCATCTTCCACCGGTCCAATGATGGACTCTAGAATATTTTCCAGGGTGACGATTCCCGAAACAGTTCCATATTCATCTACCAAAAACGCCAGGTGTTGGTGGGTTGACTGAAACTGGCGAAGCAGACGACGCACCGGCATCGTTTCCGGGACAAACTGCGGGGGTCGAATTACAGAACTCAAATCAAAATCGGTTTCAGCGGCTATTCCGATGAGATCCTTAATATGCACCATACCAACAATCTTATCCAATGAGCCGTCGCATACCGGATAGCGTGTATGCTTCGTTTTATGAAAAACATCAATTGCTTCAGAAAGAGAATTTTTGGCATCCAGGAATACCACATCCGCACGCGGCAGCATCACGCGCCGGCAGACTAATTCGTCAAATTCGAATACGGCATTGATCAAGCGGTGTTCCGATCGGCTCAACTCTCCGGCAACGTGAGCTTGCATGAGCAAGGCGCGAATTTCTTCTTCGCTGTGCGGAATTTCATGCTCTGAGGCCCCTTTGATGCCGGCCTTGCGAAGCAAAAAAGCTGTGGATGAATTCAGGGCGGCCATAAATGGATAGGTTAGATAGTAAAAGATTTTCAATGGCATTGCACTTAACAGCACCGCCCGCTCCGGTCTGCGGAGAGCCGCGATTTTAGGCGCTTGCTCTCCTAAAACCAGATGAAACGCCGTAATGGCTGTAAAGGCAATCGTAAAAGCAATCCCGTGAACCAGTATTTCAGACCTGATTCCGATGGAGAACAGCAAGGGTCTAAGCAAATGGGCCACCGCCGGCTCCCCGATCCAACCTAGACCCAGCGATGCCATGGTGATTCCCAATTGGCAGGCCGACAGGGAAGCGTCCAGACGCTCAACCAGCCAACTGGCTGTAGAAGCAAAAGGGCGTCTCTCTTTGACCATTTCGTCAAGCCGGCTTTCTCGAATTTTCACCAGAGCAAACTCCGCAGCGACAAAAAAACCATTTATCAGAACCAGCAACGCCGCGATGAAGATCATTAAAAGGTCATACATCCATGGTGTCATTTGAAGCCATCCTTGTTTTTTGTGCAATCACTTTTATATCTATGCGCAACTGAGTTCCACCTCAATTAAGGTTGCACTGATAGTATACACATTAGGTACATGCCCAAATTGGCTTGTCAACAGAAAAGTAGAAATCGAGGTCAAACTGAACCTTGTATTGTTTTCACATTGCAGCCAGTGTGATTGCATGGTATCAGGATACTCTGGAAAAGCCCATTGCGCCGGCGGTATTCTTACCGATAATTTCGGATGTGAGCGGCTTCTCCGGCAATTTGACTGTGGGCTGTGAGTATCCGGAAATTGACTTTGCCTCATTTTGCTTTCGAGGCTATCTAAGCCGCTGAATTAATCATATGGTCATTAGATTGGTAAAGGAGGACAGATGGAAAAACAACACAAATTTTCCATATGGTATGTGCTCTTGGGGATCTGGCTGGTATTAATTATACAAAATTTTTTATTTTCCGCGTTTGCTATTAAAACAATTCCTTACAGCGAATTTTTAAAACTGCTGAAAGAAAATAAAGTTATTGAAGTGGCCATCAGCGCCAACCAGATTCAGGGCAAACTTAAAGAAGGTGACGGAGAAACAGCTAAAGAAATTGTGTTTAAGACGGTACGAGTCGATCCGGAAACCTCTAAGCTATTAGATCAATACAATGTCACGTTTAAGGGCGAAATCGAATCCCGTTTTTTTGCCAACCTGCTCTCCTGGGTTGTTCCAGTGTTTCTCTTTTTTGGGATCTGGTTTTTCTTAATGAAGCGCATGACCGGCCAGCAACCGGGTTTTATGACCCTTGGGAAAAACAAAGCTAAAATCTACATGCAGGAAGATATTAATATTGGATTTGAAGATGTGGCCGGCGTGGATGAAGCTAAACAGGAACTAATGGAAGTGGTGGAGTTTCTAAAAGAGCCAGGGAAATTCACCGAACTGGGCGGAAAAATACCAAAAGGAACTTTGCTGGTGGGGCCGCCGGGAACCGGAAAGACCATGCTGGCCAAGGCCGTGGCCGGCGAAAGCGGGGTGCCGTTTTTCAGCATGAGCGGCTCGGAATTTGTGGAAATGTTTGTGGGACTGGGCGCAGCCCGGGTCAGGGACCTCTTCGAACAGGCCCAAAAAAAGGCGCCCTGTATCATCTTCATTGATGAACTGGATGCCCTGGGAAAAGCCAGGGGATTCGGTACCGTTGGTGGGCATGATGAGCGTGAGCAAACCCTTAATCAGCTTTTGGTGGAGATGGACGGTTTTGATCCAAACATCGGCGTTATCTTGCTGGCAGCCACCAACAGGCCGGAAATATTAGATCCGGCGCTTTTGCGGCCCGGACGCTTTGATCGTAATATTTTGGTAGACCGGCCCGATAAAAAGGGTCGCGAAGAAATTTTACAGGTCCACCTGAAAGACATAAAGGTTGAAGAAAATCTGGATGTCGGTACGTTGGCCGGGATGACATCCGGCATGGTGGGTGCTGATCTCGCCAATCTGGTCAATGAAGCGGCGCTTTTAGCGGTGCGCAGAAGCAAAAAGAAAGCAGGCATGCCGGAGTTTGAGGAGGCGGTTGAACGAGTTGTAGCCGGTCTTGAGAAAAAGAATCGCCTGATCAATCCACGGGAACGAGAAATTGTCGCCTATCATGAGATGGGTCATGCCATTGTAGCAATTTCATTACCGGGAACCGATCCGGTTCAAAAGATTTCCATTATCCCACGGGGGATCGCCGCTTTAGGTTACACCATGCAAACACCGACGGAGGATCGCTTCCTGATGAGCAAGTCTGAACTGCTTAACCGAATTGCGACATTGCTAGGGGGGCGCGCAGCAGAAGAAATTGTTTTTGAAGATATCTCCACCGGAGCGCATAACGATTTAGCCAGGGCGACGGATATTGCCCGTAGCATGGTCAAGGAATACGGCATGAGCGCCAAGGTGGGGCAGGTTTATTTTGCCCGGGAGAAACGAAATCGGTTTCTCAATATTCCGATGGAAGGCGCCGTTGATTACAGTGAGGTGACAGCCGAGCTCATCGACAGTGAAGTCAGGGATATTATTAGCCAGCAGTATACAAGAGCGCAGGAAATCCTTCAGCAAAAGCGGGAAATTCTTAACAAAGGTGCCGGGTTGCTGCTTGAAAAAGAAAAAATCGAAGGAACGCAATTGAAAGCCCTGATGGCTGAAACTTCATCGTATATTTCCGGCGCTCCTTCATCCACGATGGGAAGGTAATAGACGTTAAATGTTTGCTTTACCGGAGATGAAAATTGGTCGGCAAACCGCGTCCCAAGAAGTAAATCAACAGAAAAAAGAAAGATAATCTTCAAGATGTGATCCGTTTATATGACTTCGCACCATGCTGGTTTATATTTTTTTCATCATAGGATTTATCCTCCTCATCAAGGGAGCCGATTTTCTGGTTGACGGGGCTTCATCGATTGCTAGGCGGCTGAATATAACCGATCTCGTCATCGGGTTAACGGTGGTGGCCTTTGGTACCTCTATGCCTGAGCTGTTTGTCAACATCATTGCCAGCTTTAAAGGCAACACCGATATTGCGATCGGAAACGTGATCGGCAGCAACATTGCCAATGTGTTTCTTATTCTGGGCGTGTCATCCATAATTTATCCATTGGCGGTTACAAAAGGGACGGTGTGGAAAGAGATCCCCTTTAGTCTGCTGGCGGCGATCGTTTTGTTTGTTACCGCCAACGATCACTTGCTGGATGGATCGCGGATGTCGGATCTGACCCGCATCGATGGGCTGGTTTTTCTCTCATTTTTTATCATCTTTATTTATTACACCGTCTCCATTGCCACACGCATCGAGGGCATGGAAGAGCACGTCCCCGCTAAACAGCATGGATGGCTTCTATCCTTTTTATACATTATCCTGGGGTTGGTTGGTTTGACCCTCGGCGGGAAATGGATCGTTGATGGAGCGGTGGTACTTGCCACCACATTCGGTATGAGTGAATCGCTAGTCGGATTAACCATCGTCGCGGTGGGCACATCTCTTCCGGAGCTGGCCACCTCTGCAGTGGCGGCTTACAAACACAATGTGGAAATTGCGGTCGGCAATGTTGTGGGTTCCAATATTTTCAATATTTTTTTTGTGTTAGGCATCAGTGCAATCATAAAACCGTTGCCGTTTCAGATGAAAAACAACCTCGACATCGGTGTGGTAATTTTATCGAGTCTGCTGCTGTTTTTGTTTATGTTCACGGGGAAAAAACGTTCATTGGACAGATGGGAAGGTTTAATATTCCTCGTATGTTATTGGGGTTACGTCACTTATCTTGTTTTCACAGATTAAGATCGTCTTACTGTCTTCCAGTAACAAGCTCGTACAACAAGCCCTTTTCGGCCATAAGCTTATCGTAAGGCCCTATCTCTTCAACTTTCCCGGATTTCATCACGGCAATTTTGTCATAATGTTTTATGATATCCAGTCGGTGGACCACGGCCACCAGGCTCGTACGACCTTTCCAATGGGTATCCAAAACATGCTGAATGCGCGCTTGAGAGCGGTTGTCCAATGCCGAAGTGGCTTCATCCATGACTAGTATTTTTGGATTTTTAAGAAAAGCGCGGGCGATGGCCAATTTTTGTCGCTGGCCTCCGGATAGCCTATCCCCTCTGGTACCCACCTGAAATTGCATGCCGATGCTAAGGATGGTTTCCAGGAAGTCTTCTTCGATCAGCAGCTGGATGATTTGTTCATTGATGGTGTCTTGAATTTGCGGAGCGGCTGTTTTTATTTTTCCAAAAAACAAGTTGTTTAGGATGGTATGGGAAAAAAGATAATCCGATTTTCGATAAAAGCTAAATGCACCGGAAAAATCATTGGAGATTTTTTTTCTGAAACGGGTGCGAGCTTGCAAAATTTGTTTTTTCAAACCGTCAGGTAACACGATCATTTTATGACTGCCGGGAATAAAGCGCAAGGCTAATTCCAGAAGTCGCTTGCGGCCGTCGAGGCTTAATTGTCGCCATTCCGATTTTTTAAGCTGTTCCGCAATATCTTTATATGGTTCCAGTTCATCAGGGGCAAGAGGACTCTGTTCGAAAAACATTTCGCTCGGAGGAAGACCGGCGAGGATAGCTACAGTTTGTTTGCACAGCCTTGAACCTAAGATCATTAGTGGATGCATGAGATCGTTATCTTCCAAGAATTTGAGAAAATATTCATTTTTTGGCAAATTATTTTCCTTGAAGGCAACCTGATTCGCACTGCCGAAGGTTAAATTTTTCGCCACAGTGGAGTAATCCTGATATTTTTCTTTGTCAAAGATTTCGATGTGTTCCGCCAATCTATCGCTCAGTCTGCGCCCTAATTTTTTTCGAATCCGAATAAGATTGGGTATCAGGTTGGCATGCTCCTTATAATCCAGCATAGAATTCAGACCGAAGCGCAGAATATCCGGAAATAATCCGGTTTGCTGGATGGTTTCAATCATTCGGTCGAGATCCGGCAAGGGGTGGGAAAATTCACGTTCACCTGCGCCCATTTTTGATATACAGCCGTAAAGCAGATTTTCTTCGATGGTCCCGTCGAAGATAAACGGAGTTTGAGATACCAGGCCGATGTTCTCTGCTATATCTCTTTTTGTCAGGTCGGCAACGTGACGGCCGTCGATCGACACATACCCGCCGGTGTACTTGAGAAGCTGCGCAATACAGTTGGCCAATGTACTTTTACCGCTGCCGGAAAATCCTATCAACGCTAGCTGTTCGCCGGCTGTCACAGTCAGGTTCGCATCACTGAGCAGCGAGACACCCTCATCCGTCTTAAATGACAAATTCTTAACCTCAATGTTTCCCTCCAGTTGATACGGACGGCGATTTTCAGGTTCAATCGCAAACTCAGGCGTAACATCAAAATATTGCATCGTCCGCTGGTAGCTGACAGAAGCTTCTTGATAGGACTGATAGACGTCAATCAGCTCCCGCCAGGGATCGAAAAGTTTTTCCTGGGCAGATAAAAATGCCACCATCGCCCCCAGGTCTAATTGTCCCTTGATAGCCAGGTATCCACCCAATAAGAAGATGATAAAGGGACTGATATTTGTGAAAAAATTGCTGCTGACTTTGATACCCTGTCGATAGAGATTCCAGGTGATTCTGATTTTCTGAAGCCTGTCTGCCAACGAATCAAATTTGCGGCCCTCTATGTGGTAGGCTGCATTACCCTGGATCTCATGGATTCCAGAGGCTACCTCTGCAATTTTGCCCGAAAATTCACGGGACGCATCCACGCGTTTTTTATTTTCAATGTTGGCGCGTCGTTGCAACATGGGAAGAACAAAGAGGGAAAATGGATAGATCGAAACCGAAACAATGGCTAAAAGCGGGTTCAACCAGAGCAAATACGCAGTAAAAACGATCAGGCTCAGCGCGCTGATCAGGGGAATCGCGACGGCTATTCCGACAAAGTCTCCTGCCGTGGAAAGCTCAGTAGTAAACGACTGCACCACCATACCGGGTTGGGTTTTGCTGAAAAAGCTCAACGGGAGGGTCAACATATGACGATAGAGATCTTTGCGCATATCGGTCAGGGCGCGTTGCCCAATGACCGTCTGCAGATAGGCAACCAGATACTTCAGACCCCCGGCAATGACTACTGCAGCCAGATAGAAACCACAGTAAATCAGCAACAGATCAAATGCCTTCAATTTGATGACCTGGTTGACAATTCGTTTTTGCATTTCAAGCGGGACAACCCGTAGGATAACCGTCACAAAGACCGTCAACACCAACAACAGTTTGAGTTTTTGGTTGCCCGTAAAAATCCATGCAAGCAATGGTTTGTTCACAATTGATAAGTTGGCTTTTTTCATAATGCGTGGCTCCGCTAAATCAAAAAATGACTACCCGCATGCTGTCGCTTATTCGTCATGCTGCCAGCCGGTATTGACATAAACGACAGATTGGGCAAGAATCGGGTTTAAGACGTGCTGCTGGAAATACATATGCGCACCACAAACAATACGATCGGAGTAAAAATGAGAAAAATAATTACCTTTGTTCTCCTCATGTCTGTGTCATTGATTCCACAACCGTTAGGCGCTCAAAACAACCCGCTGAAGTTTACGGATATTGTGCCGCAACTTGAGAATATTTTGATGGATTTGTCAAGCTACATCAACCAGTTTGAAAATATTTTAAACACAATGGACACTTCGGGCAAAGCCAATCAAAATTATAACCAACAGAAAAACATTTTTCTGTCGTCGGTACTGGCCATATCAACAATTAGTGCAATTTGTGAATACGAAAGAGATTTAATGACCCTTTTCATCGATCTGCGAGAGAAAAATCGTCAAAAGTTTTATGATATCAGAATTGAAAGTCTCGAGCTAGCCGTCAAGCAAGTCAACACCATGTTCAAACAGATTCGGATTAATTATACCATCTTACCCCCAAATTTCTTCGAAGCACCGCTTGTCAGAAAAGAACGATTAACGATACAGTCCACCGCCGACCGATTGCATCACATGCTTGAGCTGTTGAAATCAGTGAACCGCAAATAGTGAATTTGAATTTATGCCGCTTGTACCGAAAGGAGGATTAAACGCATGGCACGCTTCATCAAAAAAACCTCTAAGAAGGCGGGACTCTCCCCGGGGACGCTCGTTCATATCGGTGAGAAAAAAGCAGAAACGGCGAAGTTCACTCTAATAAACTATGACCAGGAACAGCTCCAGGAAAGGGAATTAGCAACCATTGACGAATCATTTCCCTATAAAGCGACGCCGCCGGTCACCTGGATCAACATCGACGGACTGCACGAAATCGATATTATTGAAAAGATAGGCCGCCATTTTGATATTCACCCATTGACCTTGGAAGACATTGTACATACCGGGCAGCGTCCCAAGGCTGAGGACTATGATGATTACATATTTATCGTTTTTAAGATGCTGTTTTACGATGATGCCAGCACGCATATTACCTCCGAGCAGATAAGCCTCATTTTGGGAGCACATTATTTGATTTCGTTCCAGGAAAAAGAAGGTGATGTCTTCAACTTCGTTAGAGAGCGAATCCGCAAATCAAAAGGACGCATACGCAAGTCAGGGCCCGATTATCTCACCTATGCGCTTATTGACGCGACGGTGGATCACTATTTTTTCATACTCGAGAAAGTGGGTGAAAAACTGGAGCAGATTGAGGAAGAATTGCTTGAGAACCCAAAACCCCAGACATTGCAGAGCATTCACAGCTTAAAAAGGGAAATGATATATTTTCGCAAACAGGTATGGCCCATTCGAGAATTACTCAATCACCTGATGCATGAAGAATCTCAGCTGGTTCAGGAGTCCAGCCATATTTTTTTCAGAGACATATATGATCATACGATCCAGGTCATTGACTCCATCGAATCCATGCGGGATGTTCTCACGGGAATGCTGGACCTCTATCTGTCTACCTTGAGCAACAAGATGAACGAGGTGATGAAGGTGTTAACCATCATGGCCACTATTTTCATTCCCTTGACGTTTGTTGCCGGAATTTACGGAATGAATTTCAAATTTATGCCGGAGCTCGAATGGAAATGGTCGTATCCTGTATTATGGGGAGTGTTGGTTACGATTTTTGTCTTTATGCTATTTTGGTTTAAACGCAAGCGCTGGCTTTAAACGGCAACCAGAGGTTTAGAGGCCAATAAGGCGAACAAAAACCGGCCGAACAGCTTATGAATTGCCGATGAATTTTCAGGATCAAAATCGGCCATACGTATCGTCTTCCTGCCAAAGACTTCGACCGTAATCTCTGGACGCCTATCGAAATGGTGATTCGGTAAGATTTATTGAGCCATGAAAGGAGATAGAAAAATGAATAAGACTATCATTTGGTTAGTGGTTTTGACGGTTACATTAATATTAGATTCAACCGCTTTTACAGCGGACAGACCCAAACCTTTTGGTCTGGAGGTCGGCAAATCCACATACGAAGATTGTATTACTATCCTTAAAGCGCGCAATTGGAACTATCAGGAATATGAAAAGAAGCAATTTAAGGAAATTGATGAAAAAGATCCTGCCAGAGGAAAGAACACCTTTATCCTCTGTCATGGATGAAATGGATACTAAATACGATCTGGTAAAAAAGAATCTGATGGGTGAAGACTTTACGGAGAATTACACCCACGTTCTCTGGGAAAAAGATAATGTCTACATCGAGTTGCAAAGACTCAGCGCCCATTTTGTGCGGCTGCTTTATGTCGAAAAAGTGCTGTATGAAAACTATAAAGATTTTTTATTTAAACCCTATGAACGTTTTCGGCGCCAGGAGATAAAGCCGGACTGGATGAAAGACCTTTAGCGTTTCTCCAGGCTTGACTGAGCTTTAAAGGATTCGCATATGCCGGAAAACTCGAATTCACAAGAATCCGTAAATGTCGTTATCAACGAAGCGCAACGTAGGCTGGCTGAAAAAAAGTAGCTCCCTTGCCGGCCTGCGCAAGGGAATTGTTGTCCTCATTTTGCCGCTTTCAGCAGCGAGTTTTCTGATTGAAAATCGCAGAATAAAAATGCGATAGATTTGTATTCGTCAGAACAGAGGTGGAAGTGAAAAAACGATTGATATTGATTGCGTTTATGGCGCTCCTCTTAGGGGTAGGTGTCTTGGTCTACTGGGGTCAGCACAAAAAGGGCTTGAGCGAACTTTATTATTCCGGCACCATCGAAGCCACCCAGGCCAATCTGGCTTTTCAAGTGAGCGGTCGGGTAAGAGAAGTTTTTTTTGACGAGGGCCATGCGGTAGAAAAGCAACAGCTGCTTGCTGTGCTCGAACAAGACGAATTCAATGCGCGCCGGGATCAGGCCCGGTCTGATTTGATGCGATCCGAGGAAGATCTAAAGCGGCTGGAGACTCTTTTAGAGCTCAATCGCAAAGTACTTCCGGCAGAAGTTGAAAGAGTAGAGGCCTCGGTACAGGCGTTGCAGTCCCAACTCGCCGAACTCGAAACCGGTTATCGAATCCAGGAAGTGGAACAGGCCCGCTATGCCTATGAACAGGCGCAATTCGCATTGGAAGAAGCGCGCAAGGACAAAAAGCGCTTTGACATACTTTTTGAAAAAAGGATTATAGCCGAAAATGATAAGGATGCCACGGATTTGAAATATGAAACGGCCTTAAAGGACTATGAGCGTGCCAAGAAAGCCTATGAGCTTTTAAGGGAAGGATATCGAAAAGAATCCATCCAAACCGCAAGGTCCAAACTGGCAGAAGGTCGAGCTGCACTGAAACAGGCTAGTGAGAATTTAAAAAAAATCGAAGCCGCCGAAAGCGAAGTGAAAGCTGCAAAAGCACAGGTCCTCTCAGCGAAGGCGGCATTCGAATTGGCCAAAATTCAGCTCAACCACACAGAATTAAGGGCGCCGTTTGAAGCGATTATTGTTAGTCGCAATGTGGAACCGGGCGAGGTCGTCTCCCCCGTTCGGGAAGTCATCTCATTGGCCGATTTGTCAAAAGTGGAACTGAAGATTTTTGTAGCTGAAACTGAAATCGGAATCGTTAAACCCGGTCAAAAGGTGGAAGTGAAAATCGACACCTTTCCCGCCAAGACCTATACCGGGAATGTATCTTTTATTTCCCCAGAGGGCGAGTTCACACCTAAAATTATTCAAACTCACAAGGAACGGGTAAAACTCGTTTACTTGGTCAAAATTACGATTCCCAATCCGAATCTCGAACTCAAACCGGGGATGCCCGCCGATGCATGGTTCAAATAATCAGACAATTGACGCCACCCCTGCTAACGGTGATAAATTGCCCCTCGTAGAGGTGAACAAGGTATTCAAGAAATTTGGATCCGTAACGGCTGTGGTCGATGTTACATTCAAGATTGAAGCGGGAAATATCTGCGGGCTGGTGGGATCAGACGGCGCCGGCAAAACCACTTTGCTCAGGATGATTGCCACCATGGTTCGCCCGACAAGGGGACATATTTTTGTGGATAGTTTGGATGTCGTTGCCCAAAGATCCGGCGTCAAGCAAGTCATCGGCTATATGCCGCAGCGGTTCGGTCTGTATCAAGATTTGACCGTCATGGAGAATTTTGATTTTTTCATGGACATTTACGGCATCACCGAAGACGAGCGCACAAGACGAAGGCAATATTACCTGGGCTTTTCCAACCTGCTGCCGTTTCTAGATCGGAAGGCCGGCGATCTATCAGGCGGAATGAAACAAAAACTGGGATTGGCCTGTGTGCTGGTGCACCAGCCCAAGGTACTGATTCTTGATGAACCGACCAACGGCGTGGATCCGGTATCACGCCAGGAATTTTGGGATATTTTGGCTGAGATGAAGCGAAACGGGATGACCATCCTGGTTTCTACAGCCTACCTGGATGAAGGCGAAAAATGCGACCAGCTGATCCTGATGCATAACTCCCGGGTCCTTGATGTTGCAACACCCCGCGAAATCAAGGCTGATTTTTTTGATCTTGAAGAAGCCATGATACACCGCATCCAGGCGACGGATGATGCCGTGGTTGAGGACAATTTTGGATCCTGAAGCGGTAAATGTTTTAGACTTGGAAAAGCGATTCGGCCAATTTGTGGCCGTTGATCGGATTTCATTTTCCGTTCGCACCGGAGAAATCTTTGGATTTTTAGGACCCAACGGGGCGGGTAAATCCACGACCATCCGCATGCTCTGCGGGATTATCTCCCCCAGTGCCGGTCGGGGCCATGTTGCCGGATATGATATTTTTACCCAGGCTGAAGCGATCAAACAGACCATCGGTTATATGTCCCAGAGGTTTTCTTTATACTTGGACATGACCCCGTTTGAAAACATCCGCTTTTACTTGGGTATTTACGATGTTCCGTTACGTTTTTGGGAAGAGCGCACCGAAGAAGTCTTAAAGATCACGCGCTTGACCGACGTGCGAGACCGCTTGACCCGTGACCTGCCGCCGGGGTGGCGTCAGCGTCTGGCCCTGGGCTGCGCACTTTTACATCAACCCAAATTATTGTTTCTGGATGAACCCACCTCCGGTGTGGATCCGATTACCCGTCGACATTTTTGGGAATTTATCAAACAGCTCACCGAGCAGGGCGTCACCGTGTTTGTGACCACCCATTATATGGATGAGGCCCAGCATTGCAACCGGGTGGTCATGATCAACGAGGGAAAAGTTGTTGCCAGCGGTTCTCCGGTTAATATCATTCGCGAAGCGTTTCCGAATCGGCCGGAGGCGAATTTAAACGATGCCTTTGTCAAATTGATGACCCGCAGAACGCCATGAATCCCAAAAACATACAGGCCATTGCCCGCAAAGAATATTTGCACCTCATCCGGGACTTCCGCAGTCTTTATCTGGCGTTTGTTATTCCGCTGCTTTTAATTTTACTCTTCGGATACGCCCTGAGCCTTGACGTGGACAATATAAGGACCGTCGTCGTTGATCATGATCAAACTCAAGAGAGTCGCGATTTTATCCGCAAGCTGGATGCCTCTGTCTATTTTCACGTCATGGGGTATCTGCCGGATACGCCTGCTGTGGTGCGCCATATCGACCAAAACCGGGCCATTCTCGGAATTGTGATTCCGCCCCGCTGGACGGAAGATCTCAGAGCAGACCGCAAAAGCCCGCTGCAGGTAATCATTGACGGCAGCGACCCGAATTTCGCCGGCAGCGCCCGGGCGTTTATCAGCGCCTACATTGCGCAGGCCAATCAGAAGGAGTTGATCAAATTTCTCAACCGTCGGGGGCGGGCTAAAATAAAGACACCTGTGGAGGGACGCATTCGGGTTTGGTTTAACGAGGATCTCGAAAGTCGCAATTTCATCGTACCCGGTATTATTGCGGTGATTATTATGATCGTCGGTGCCTTGCTGACGTCGCTGGTGATCGCCCGGGAATATGAAAATGGGACCATGGAAACTATCCGGTCGCTGCCCGTGCAATCCGCTGAATTTTTGCTGGGTAAAGCCATTCCGTATTTTTTTATTGCGCTGGTCGACGTGCTGGTGGCAATTTTAATGGGACAGCTGCTGTTCGACGTGGTGATGAAATCCAGCTTTTGGCTGATGATCATGGCGTCTTCCATATATCTGGGGGTGGCCCTGTGTGTCGGGCTGCTGATTTCCTCACTGACTAAATCCCAGCTGGTGGCCAACCAGATGGCCATCCTGGTGACCTACCTGCCGTCTCTTTTGCTTTCCAACTTTGTTTTCCCCCGCGAGAACATGCCCGATCTTCTGCAAATGATCACCTACATTATTCCGGCTACATACTACATCGATATCCTGAACGGGCTCTATTTACGGAATTTGTCGCTGTCTTTTCTATGGCCCAGCTATATGGTTCTTTTTTTGATGTTTTTTTTTCTCAGCACCGTCAATATCGTCATTTTAAAAAAAGAGGGCTTGTAAGATGAGTTGGCTGAGAATCCGTGAACTGGTTAGGAAAGAATTTATCCAACTCTTTAGAGACAAGAAAAACCGACCGCTGTTGGTGATTGCACCTTTGGTGCAGCTGATTGTTTTTGGCTACGTGGTGACCACCGACGTGCGGGACATTCGGGTAGGGCTCATCGATCAATCCCCCATTATTTGAATCGTTCCACAGACCTTGACCGTCTGTTGCTTCAGCGCAAGATCGATGTGGGCGTTGACATTCCGCCGGATTTCAGCACACGGATTCGAAAAGGGGATACCGCTGAGGTGCAGATTCTGGCCGACGGCAGCATGAGCAATATGGCGTCAATCAGGATTTCGTATACAATTACGCTGCTGGAGCGATTCAACAGCCAATTTATCCGCGAACTCTACCCGCAGCGAATCGATTACGGGGAAATCGATGATCGCATCCGCACCTGGTATAATCCGAACCTTGACAGTCAGTATTTTTATGTGCCGGGTATTGTCGCATTTTTGGTGATGCTGCTGTCTTTGCTGTTTACTTCCATGGCTATCGTGCGCGAAAAGGAGTCAGGCACCATGGAACAACTGATCGTTACGCCGTTAAAACCCTTTGAGCTGATCTTAGGTAAAACCATCCCGTTTATTGTTATTTCCCAGGCCCAGATGATTCTGGTGATCGTCTTTGCCATATTGTGGTTCAAAATTCCGATGGTCGGCAATGCATGTTTGTTGCTCGGTGCCACCTTTATTTTTCTGATCTCCACCCTCGGCATCGGGTTGTTTATATCTACGGTCTCCGAAACCCAGCAGCAGGCCGTGATGACAAATTTCTTTTTTATTCT
>WOR8_10000453_pt1 | contig 42456 bp, 45 predicted proteins | sample DeeMarSeWOR38_10_FD_19890 | JGI IMG/M metagenome (IMG submission 19890)
CGCTTAAGACTGGACCGCATGTCCATTTTCAATGCCATGGGCTGGTTTGCCCCGGCCATCATGATGGTGGCTCAGGGCGAGCGGTCCATGTGCAACTGGGATGAAGACGCCGTTACAATGGCGGTGGCGGCATCCCGTGATTGCCTGAATGGTCAGGACAAGCACAAGTTGGATGCCCTTTATCTGGCGTCTACCACGCTGCCTTTTGCCGACCGGCAAAACGCCGGGATCCTGGCTTCAGCGCTCAACCTTAACGATAATCTGATCACAGCAGATCATACCTCTTCTCAAAAAGCCGCCACAACCGCATTGATTACGGCACTTGAATCCGTTAAAGGCGGTGAGCGCAAAAATATAATGGTTACCGCCAGTGACCGACGGGAAACCAAAACCGCATATTTTTATGAAATGTGGTTCGGCGATGGAGCGGCTTCCTTAATGGTGGGAGATACGGATGTCATCGCAGAATATAAGGGATCCTATTCCCTTTCCATAGATTTCGTAGATCATTATCGCGGTGCCGATAAAAAATATGATTATGTGTGGGAAGAACGTTGGACGCGGGATGCCGGCTATGGCGCTATCATCCCTCAGGTGATCAACGGACTTTTTGATAAACTGGGGATATCCATGGATGACGTTGATAAACTTGTCTACCCCTGCTTTTTTAAAGGCGATCATCGTAAGATCGCTCAAGGGCTTGGCGCCACCCCCGAAAAGCTGGTAGACAACATGCATGAGGTATGCGGCGAAACGGGTGCCGCCCATGCCTTTATGATGTTTATTTCAGCATTGGAGCAAGCCCAGCCGGGTGAACGTATCCTGATGTGTGGTTTCGGTCAGGGGGCCAATGCGCTGTATTTCGAGGTTACCGATAACATCACCAACTTGCCGCAGCGAAGAGGGGTAAAAGGATCGCTTGAAAATAAAAAGTCGATCGACAATTATCATAAATGGTTAAAATTCAGGGACTTGATTCAAACGGAAATGGGGATCCGGGCCGAAGCACCCACTCAAACCGCCACTTCCGTTTTATGGCGCAAAAACAAAATGATTTTAGGTCTGGTGGGTGGTAAATGCCGTGAATGCGGTACACCCCAATTCCCCAAAGCGGATATTTGCGTCAATCCCAACTGCGGTGCGTTTTATAGTCAAGACGATTATGAATTCGCTGATGTTCCTGCCCAAGTCAAAACTTTTACCGGCGATATGCTGGCGGTATCCGTCGATCCACCGGCAATTTACGGTATGGTTCAATTTGAAGGCGGTGGACGGCTGGTCGCGGATTTTACCGACTGCGAACTGGATGATATTAAAGTCGGACTTCCGGTACAAATGGAGTTTAAACGCAAAGGCGTGGATAAGGGACGTGGTTTTGTCAATTACTTCTGGAAGGCCGTGCCGGTGCCCGGGGCAGCGGAAGAAATGGAAAAACTCCGCTTTGATGACCAGGTCGCCATTGTCACCGGTGGCGGAGCCGGTCTCGGCAAAGTATATGCGCTGGAGTTGGCCAAACGCGGTGCCAAACTGGTGATCAACGATCTGGGTGGTGCGCGTGATGGTACCGGCAAAGGCTCTTCTGCACCGGCGGATAAGGTCGTTGAAGAAATTAAAGCTATGGGCGGTGAAGCGGTGGCCAACTACGATTCTGTTGCCACTCCCGAAGGCGGAGAAAACATTGTAAAGACTGCCGTGGATGAATTCGGACGCGTTGACATTTTGATTAACAACGCCGGAATTTTACGGGACAAAAGTTTTTTAAAGATGGAGCCCGATAACTGGAAAGCAGTGATGGATGTTCACTTAAACGGTACTTATCATGTTACCCGACCGGCCATGGCCGTGATGAAAGAAAACGGCTATGGACGGATTGTGATGACGACTTCTGCGGCGGGCTTATACGGTAATTTCGGTCAAACCAATTATTCAGCGGCCAAAATGGCGCTGGTCGGTTTGATGAACACCCTGAAGCTCGAAGGTAAGAAATACGATATCAAAGTCAACACCATCGCACCCATCGCCGCTTCCAGATTGACCGAAGATGTCATGCCACCGGATCTTTTTGAGAAAGCAAAACCGGAATTTGTTGCACCGATGGTGCTGTTTCTTTGCAGCAAGGACTGCCAAGAGACCGGTACTATTTTCAATGCAGGCATGGGTTATTTCAATCGAGCGGCCGTCTATACCGGTCAGACAGTACAGCTGGGAGATCCGGATCATCCGCCCACATTGGAGCAGATTCATGAGAACTGGGAGAAAATCAACTCTTTGGACGGGGCTAAGGAAATCGAAGATGCCAACTCCGCTATTTTTGCTCTCATTTCATCCCACAGTGACGCACAAAGTGAAGCACAAGCGGCCGGGGAGGAAGCAGGCAGTGTTGAGGCGATTTTCGACGATATGGCAGCCAGTTTTAAGGCCGATGCGGCCGCCGGAGTTGATGTGGTATTTCAGTTCAATATTTCTGGAAAAGACGGTGGCGACTGGTATTGTGTTATCAAAGATGGTAAATGCACGATTGATGCGGGAACGCATGAAAAACCGGTATGTACCATCAAAATGGAAGAAGGGGATTTTCTGGCCATGATGGGTGGAAAACTTCCGCCCATGCAGGCGTTTACTTCCGGCAAGCTGAAGATTGAAGGGGATGTGATGAAGTCACAGCTGTTGGAGAAACTATTCAAGATCGGCTAGAACCTTGACCATTCATGGGTTCAGAGGTTCAGGGTTCACGTCAACTCTGAACCTGTGAACGTTTACCATTTTCCTAATTAACGATTTAACCTCTATTAAGGAGGAACCATGGCTACAGGAATAAAAGACAAAGTTGCAATTATAGGTATGGGATGCACCCGCTTCGGAGAACGCTGGGATGTGGGCGCAGAAGAATTGATGGTGGAGGCATTTAAGGAGTGTTTAGAGGAGGCAGGCATAGAGAAAAAAGAAATCGGTGCGGCCTGGTTGGGAACCTGCTTTGACAGCATCAATGTCGGCAGAAGCGCGCTTCCGATGTCGCTGACACTGCGTCTGCCGAATATTCCGGTGACCCGGGTTGAAAATTTTTGTGCCACCGGTACCGAAGCATTTCGAGGCGCTGTTTACGCGGTTGCATCCGGCGCCTATGATATTACCCTGGCTCTGGGAGTTGAAAAACTCAAAGACACCGGCTACGGCGGGTTACCCAGCTTTGTGGGATCGGATTCCGGCAGTCTCAACTGGCAGTGGTTTCCGAACATGACCGCTCCGGGTTCTTTTGCGCAACTTGCCACTGCGTATGGCGCTAAACATAAAATTCCGGATCAGGATCTGAAGCAGGCCATGGCGCATGTTTCGGCAAAAAGTCACGCCAATGGTGTCTTGAATCCCAAGGCTCATTTGCGCAAAGCCGTTAGCGAGGAGCAGATAATGGCCGCCCCCATTATTGCCCATCCCTTAGGTTTATTTGACTGCTGCGGGGTTAGTGATGGAGCCGCCTGTGCGATTGTCACCACCCCTGAAAAAGCCAGGGAGATGGGCAAAAAAGATTTTATCAGCGTCAAGGCGCTGCAACTGGCGCTGAGCAGCGGTGAAGAACTGGGCTACAACGACTGGGACGGCGACCATTTCATAACCACCAGCAAGTGCAGCGCGGCAGCGTATAAAGAAGCCGGTATTGCCGACCCCAAGGCGGATATCAGCTTGATGGAGGTGCATGATTGTTTTTCCATTACCGAGTTGGTCACCATGGAAGATCTACATATTTCAGAAAGAGGACAGGCATACCAAGACGTCCTGGACGGGGCTTTTGATCGTGACGGCAAAATCCCGTGTCAGGTGGATGGCGGCTTAAAGTGCTTTGGTCATCCTATTGGTGCATCCGGACTTCGCATGCTGTATGAATTGTATTTACAATTTCATGGTCGTGCCGGCGAGCGGCAGATTGAAGATCCGCGATTTGGCCTGACCCACAATCTTGGCGGATTTCCGGCCATGAATGTCTGCAGTATTTCGATTGTTGGGAAATATGAAGGATAAATACAGCCCAGGGTGCAGGGTACACGACACACGGTAAGAAAGTTTGAGAATGGAAATTTTACAATATACCGAGGAACATAACTTATTTCGGGAACGACTTCGCAGTTTTCTGGCCAGAGAAGTGATCCCTTTTGTAGATCAATGGGAAGAAGAAAAGATTGTGCCCAAAAGTGTGTGGAAAAAAATGGGGCAACAAGGATTTCTGTGTATGGATGTTTCCCCGGAATACGGTGGTATGGGGGGTGACTTTCTTTATTCCGTTATCGTGTCTGAAGAGCTAACCAAAACCTGGCATACCGGCCTGGCGGCCTCCCTGCACAGCGACATCGTTGTTCCGTATATGAACGCTTTCGGTTCCGAGGAGCTCAAGAAAAAATATCTTCCCGGATGCGTTTCCGGTGATATTATCACCGCTGTAGCCATGACCGAACCGGATGCCGGCAGCGACCTTGCCGGCATGAAAACCGCCGCCGTTGAAGAAGAAGACGAAGTCGTTATCGAAGGGTCCAAAACGTTTATTTCCAACGGCATCAATGCGGACTTAGTGGTGGTTGCCGCCAGGGATCCTGAAGTTGAGAATGCTTACGAGGCGATTTCGCTGTATGTCGTTGAAACCGAGACCCCCGGTTTTACACGGGGCCGGCAACTTGAAAAGATGGGGATGTGGAGTCAGGATACGGCCGAGCTCTTTTTTTCCAAATGTCGTATTCCCAAGCAAAACCGTATCGGAGATAAGGGGATGGGGTTTCTGATGCTGATGCAAAATCTCCAGCAGGAACGTCTGGTTTGCGCCATGGGTGCTGTTGCCGCAGCTGAGCGAGTTTTGAAGTGGATTATCGACCATTGCAAACAGACGACGGTCTCTGGAAAACCGATTTCAAAATCCCAGACCGTTCAGTTTGCCTTGGTGGAAATGTCCACCGAAGTGAAGCTGGGAAGAACATTTGTTGACAAGTTGGTCGCAGATCACGTTGAGAAAAAAGATATTGTCATCGAAACCTCCATGGCCAAATATTGGACCACGGAGATGCTAAACCGCACCGTCGACCGGGCGCTGGATCTGTGTGGTGATTTCGGCACCATCGAGAAATGTCCCATTGTCAGAGCCTGGCGGGATGCAAAGATTATGACGATTTTTGCAGGCACCAATGAAATCATGAAGAACATAGCGGCCAAGTTCATGGGCTTCTAGAATTTTTCTCAAAACACTATCTTTATTAATAATTACTTAAGGTGACACTATGGAAAGGTACGATGCCGTTGTCATCGGTGCCGGTAATGGCGGGCTTACCGCTGCGGCGACGCTGGCGAAAAAAGGTGTAAATGTTTTGCTACTTGAAAGGCATAATATTCCCGGTGGTTGCGCGACAAGTTTTTGCCGGGGAAGATTCGAGTTTGAGGTTGCTTTGCATCAGCTCAGCGGGCTGGGCACTCCGGAAAAACCCGGTCCGTTGCGTGGCTTGCTGGATCAGCTAGGCGTAACGGACAAGCTCGAGTTTGTTCCCATGTCTGATCTTTATCATATTGTGATACCCGATCAGATTGATTTGACGCTAAAACCAGAGCGGGGTGAAATGATCACCGAATTGCAGAAGCAATTTCCCGATGAGAGTGAAGCAATAGAGAATTACATCCAGCTGGTGTACGATCTTTTCACCCAGGTCATCGGTGCGTTTTACTTAAAAGACCCCGAGGTCACCCGCGAGAAATATCCACTATACTTCCAATATGCCCTTAAAACCACCCAGGAAGTGTTGGACGAGTATTTTAAAGATCCGCTTTTAAAGACAGTTATCTCTCCATACTGGGTATACATGGGACTGCCGCCCCGACTGATGAGTTTCGTTGATATGGCAGCCATGCTGTTTGCCTATCTTGAATTTGTTCCTTTTCATATTAGAGGAGGCTCCCAGGCACTTTCCAATGCACTGGCCGATACGATCATCTCCAACGATGGTAGCATCCGCTTCAACTGCGGGGCCAAGAAGATATTAGTGGAATCCGGAAGGATTTGCGGAGTTATTACCGAGGATGGTCAAGAGATTTCGACCGATTACATTATTTCCAATGCATCCAAGGTGACCACCTATGTCGATCTTATTGATCATGAACACTTACCGCAAGAGGTGTTGTCTGAATTTCGGCAATGTTCTCTGAGCATGTCGGGCTTTACCATTTTCTTGGGTTTGGATTGTGAACCTCAAACGCTTGGTATAACGCAGTCAACGAATTTTATATACGGTCATACGAATCCGGATCTGGCTTACGAGAGAATGAAAGTCGTTGATATCAATGATCAAGATTACATGTTGCTGAGTTGTTATAATTTGATAGATCCTGACTTTTCCCCTAAAGGTACCAGCCAGGCTGCTTTGGTTACATTAAAATACGGAGAGCCCTGGCTGAATATTCCTCCGGCACAGTATCTGAAAGAAAAGTATCGGGTTGCGGATTCGATGTTGCAAGTGGCTGGGAGGGTTTATCCGGACTTGCGCAATCACATCGAAGAAATTGAAATCGGCACTCCGCTCACCCACATGCGTTATCTCGGTACCCCAAAAGGAGCGATTTATGGGTTTGATCATTTCATCAAGGACTCCACCCTGTTCAGACCAAACCGTACGCACATTAAAGGTCTTTACGGTGCCGGAGGATGGGTTGGGTACAATGGGTTTCAGCCAACCTTGGAGTCGGGAGTCGCGGCTGCGAAAGCAGTATTGGAAGACATGCGAGCGTAACAGGAGAAAATTGCCATGAAAAAAGAAGTTGTCGAACAGCTTGATGGATATCACGAAATCATAAAAGAGCTCGAACTCACCCGAAAATACGGTGCAGATTTTACTTCCGAAAAAGGTACAGTTGCGGCTTATATCAATCGGCTGCACCCATCTCGGCTCAAGCTTCGTGTCAGTGATATTTTGGAGGAAACCGGCTCCACAAAAACATTGCGGCTGGTTGCTGTAGAACAAGAGCTTCCACCGTTTCAAGCCGGGCAGTACATTGCCCTGGATATTGAAGTCGACTGCATTCGTACGAGTCGTCCTTACAGTATTTCTAGTCAGCCCAATCAAACCGGTTATTATGATATTACGGTAAAACGCGTCGAGCAGGGCCTGGTGTCCAGTTATCTGCTTGACCGCGTCAATAGGGGAGATGAACTGGTAAGTTCGGGACCGGCGGGCAATTTTTATTTTAATCCGATCATCCATAAAACGACGATGGTTTGCATTGCCGGCGGTAGTGGTATTACCCCCTTTATGAGTATGATCCGGGAAATTGTTGATTGCGGCCTTGATCGAACCATTCATCTCTTTTATGGCAACAGAACCGATGAGGATGTTATTTTTCACGAAGAGCTCACAAATATTGCGAAACGGTTTGATAACATAACTTATCTGCCGGTAATTGAAGATCCGACCGATGAGTATTCGGGGGTCTGTGGATTTGTGACCTCAAATCTAATCCGCGAATTGGTAGGAGACATTGAAGATAAATCTTTTTTCATTTGCGGCCCCCGGGGACTGTACGAATTTTGTTTGCCTGAACTGGAGCAAATGGGTATACCCCGGCGTAAGGTTCGGCAGGAAATGTACGGTGCCCCGCTAAATATATGGGAATATCCCGGTTGGCCGCAAAGGGTAAACAAAGATGATATATTTTCGGTGAAGTTGAGAGACGGTAGGCAATTGGAGGCAAAAGCCGCAGAACCGCTGATTGTGGCCCTTGAAAAGCATCACGCATCGGTGCCATCGTTGTGTCGTTCCGGCGATTGCAGCATGTGCAGGGTCAAGATTCTCAACGGGAAAGTGTTCCAGCCTGCCGGTGTGCCTGTACGCAAGTCGGACAGACAATTTGGGTATGTGCATTCGTGTATATCGTATCCAATCGAGGATCTGGAAATCCTAATATAATCACCTCTCGGCTGGAAGCTGCTCCCGCCCTAATTGGCAGTGTAATTGGTTGATTTGTGGGAGTGGCTTCCAGCCACGAGAAAAGACCCATGGGTCCGGGGCAAGCGGACGGCGAATTAATAATATAATTGGAGAAATAAAATGGCACAATTGATTGCAGATCGCAGAGATATTGATTTCGCTTTGTACGAACAAATCAATGCTGAAGAATTTACCAAACACGAAAAATACAACGAATTTAACAAAAAAACCTTTGATCTGATTATCAATGAGGCCCGCAATTTGGCCATCAAGGAAATTCTGCCCACGTTTGCCGAGGGGGATCGGGAAGGGGTGCGACTGGAAAACGGTCAGGTTAAAGTCCCGCAATGTTACCATCGTCCTTTCAAGTTGATGAGAGAAGGGGAGTGGACCGCCATGACCGCCGATCCTGAGCTTGGCGGACAGGGCCTCCCGAATTGTGTTTACAACGCCGCCTCGGAGTATCTTGTGGGCGCTAATTATGCGTTTACGCTATATGCGTATTTATGTCACTCAGCCGGAGAATTGATTGAAATTTACGGTACAGAAGAACAGAAAAAATTATTTCTGAAAAAAATGTACACCGGCCAATGGTGCGGCACCATGCAACTGACTGAATCCCAAGCAGGGTCCGATGTTGGCGCTTTAACCACATCCGCTGTTAGGAACCCTGACGGCACCTACTCTATAAACGGAAACAAAATCTTTATTACCGGAGGCGATCACGATTTAACCGAAAACATTATCCATCCCGTTTTGGCACGTATCGAAGGGGCGCCGACAGGGACCAAAGGCATTTCACTATTTATCGTACCCAAAATTTGGGTCAACCAAGACGGAAGCTTGGGCGAACCCAACGACATTATTTGTACGGGCGTGGAAGAGAAAATGGGCATTCATGGCAGCTCCACCTGTGCCATGGCACTGGGAAGCAAAGGTAAATGTCGCGGACTTCTGCTGGGTGAAGAAAACAAGGGGATGCAGGTCATGTTCCACATGATGAACGATGCCCGTTTGGCGGTTGGATTTATCGGATTTGTCTGTGCTTCTGCAGCGTATATGTACGCAGTAAATTACGCCCGTGAACGTTTGCAAGGAAAAGACCTGGAATCTGTTAAAGACGCCGATGCACCCCAGGTTCCGATTATCCGGCATCCGGATGTGCGCAGAATGCTGATGTGGATGAAGGCCCATGTGGAGGGAATGCGTAGTTTTATATACTATGTCAGTTCATGCGTTGACAGGCAAACCTGTACCGAGGATGAAAAAGAAAGAGATTATTATCAGGGTTTCATTGATCTGCTCACACCGGTCATTAAATCGTATTGTTCCGATAGAGGTTTCGAGGTCTGTGTGGAAGCCTTGCAGGTTTACGGCGGCTACGGCTACACCAGGGATTATCCGGTTGAACAGCTTCTCAGGGATAGCAAGATTGCTTCAATTTACGAAGGTACCAATGGTATTCAGGCCATGGATCTTCTGGGTCGGAAACTGGGTATGAAAGGGGGCGCGGTGTTCATGAATTTTCTGGGTGAGATCCAGAAGACCATCGCCAATGCCAAAAAAATTTCAGGGCTTGAGAATCTGGCGGGCAGTGTGGATGAAGCGGTCAACCGTTTAGGAGAGGTAGCTCTGCATTTAGGCAAAACAGCTATGTCACCGGATGTCAAGATAGCTTTTGCCTACGCCCTGCCTTTTCTGGATGTCATCGGCGATATATGCATGGCCTGGATGCTGTTGTGGCGGGCGACAGTTGCAGTTCCTAAACTGGAAAAGAAGATAGGCAGTCTTGATCCTGCAGTCAGGAGCAAAAAGGCTGCCAAAAATAAAGACGTCGCATTTTACGAAGGTCAGCTTCAAACAGCCAAATATTTCATCAACTCGATTCTCCCGATCACCATAGGCAGAATGAATGCTATTGCGGCAAGTGATGGAGCAACGGTGGAAATGCCGGAAGTTTCCTTTGGGGGTTAAGCTTGCTTATTGTCAAATTAATTAGATAGCCCAAATGAAACCACATTCGAAATTCTATGTTCGATCGGCCTGCTTCGCCTGAGCACCGGCGATGGCGGGCAGGTATTGGATATTGAATATGTGCTATATTGAACCAGCCTATTAAGACTTCGGCGAGCTCAGTCGAGGCCTTGCCTCAGTCTATCTCAGTGGGAAGGAATTAGATGGAAAAACAAAGCATCTATCGCCGAGTGATATTCCCGATAATTCTGGTGTTTGGAGTGATGAGTGTATCGATCTATCTTTACAATATTTCCCGTTTTACTGAGAATCGCATTTTACACCTAATCGTCTCCCATGTCAGCGCTGTATTCATATTCCTGAGCATATGGCTGGGTGCGTTGTTTAGCAATACCATCGCTTTTTTTAGAGGTGCCACTTTCGGTGAGCGACTGATCGTATGTCTTGTTCCCCCGCTTTTTCGATGTGCCTATATACTTTCTGATTTTCTTGGCATTTATTCAATAGGTGAGTTTTTCTTCCTATTTTTCCATCACATTGTCATTGGCTGTCCGTTGGTTGCCCTCCTGTGCATGGGAGTGTCGGAAATTTGGTGCCGCATCATTGCCAGACAAAAAATCGGTGCTAGGGCTATAAAAGTGTTTGCATTGAGCAACACGCTTGTTCTGGTGTTGAGTTTTGTGCTTGTTTGCATCATGCTCTGGAATGGCGGTCATTTTTATTACTATCTTTACATGGACGTCTATACGAGGCTTTTCGTGTAGCGGTGCTCATATGATGTATGGTGCAGGTAAGAATTTTTTAGCGCGACCCCTAACCCGCAGAGATGCGCTGAAGACTTTAGGTGGTGCAGCTTTGATGGGAATAAGCGGTTCTGCTTTGCCGAATGAGATCTTTGCCGGACCGTCCAAACCGAATATCGTTTTTATTCTTACCGATGACCATCGCTGGGATGCAATGAGTTGCATGGGGCACCCTTTTATCCGAACACCCAATCTGGACCGAATTGCGAATGAAGGGGTTCTGTTTGAAAATGCATTTGTGACCACCTCTTTGTGCAGCCCTTCTAGGGCCAGTTTTCTCACCGGACAGTATGCGCATCAGCATGGTGTGGTAACCAATCATACTGCCTGGGATAATCGCAATATCACATTTCTCGAATTGCTCAAAAACGCGGGTTACGATACAGCCTTTATCGGCAAGTGGCACATGCCCGGTAAAGGCTTGCCGGAGCTGCGAGGGGTAGATCGTTTTATTTCCTTTACCAAAGAAGGCGGACAGGGAGTATACTATAATTGTCCGTTAATCATTGACGGTGTTGAATCAGATAGAAGTGGCAAATATATCACCGAAGACTTAACCGACTTTGCAGTAAAATTTATTGAAAAGAAAGGGGGTAATCCTTTCTGTCTTTACCTTTCACACAAAGCCGTGCATTTCGGATTTCGGCCGCCGAAACATTTGAACAATTTATACGATAATGTCGATCTCAAGCTCCCTCCCGAATCCGATACCTGGAATACGGTTACAAGAAACCATCTCTTTGTAGGCGCCCTTTTCCCCATGAAAATACTTTATCGTGAGTACTGCGAAACCGTGGTTTCTGTGGATGAACAGGTCGGCCGGATCCTAAACAAGCTTGAGGAAATGCACCTTCTGGATAATACCATCATCATTTATGCGGGAGATAACGGACATTTCTGGGGAGAACACGGTCTGTATGACAAACGGCTGGCCTATGAGGAATCTATTCGTATTCCATTTCTTGTCAGATATCCCAAATTGATTCAAGATCCGGGCAGAAGAGCACCCCAGATGATTCTAAACATTGATCTTGCACCGACAATCCTGGATCTTCTTGAATTAAACATCCCTTCCCATATACAGGGCCAAAGCCTAAAGCGCATTCTGCAATCTGCCGATGCACCGGGAAGAGAATCCTGGCTTTATGAACATTTCCCGGTGTTTCCCATTCCCATTCCCGGCATAACGGCTGTGAGAACCAATCAATATAAGTATATCGAGTATCAAAACGATGTTCGTCCCAAAGAGCTTTACGATCTGAAAGCAGATCCAAAAGAGAAAAACAACATTATCCGTGCGACCGAAGGCAAAAAATTAGCAGAGGAGCTTAAACAGGAACTCGAACGGCTAAAAAAGGCGACCGGTTACCGCTTCTTTACCCGTGGGTGATTTTATGTAAGATTAGCCAAAGACCCACACAGACTCACACGGACATTTTTGTCCGGCGGGGCCTTCTGCCCTCATCGCGAGCGCTTTATGATGAATACACTCAGCTTTCTCATAAAACCGGCTTCCTACCGCTGCAACCTCAATTGTACCTATTGCTTCTATAAAAGAACCGAAAACATATATTCTGAAAAAAATTCCATCATGTCACCGGAAACAGCTGAGGTATTTATCCAAAAGGCCTTAAATAAAAACATCCAGCACAACTCTTTTTGCTGGCAGGGTGGTGAGCCCATGCTTATGGGACTGGATTTTTATAAAATGGTCGTTGACTTGCAAAAGAACCATTCTCAATCCAATCAGTCCATCGAAAATTCTCTTCAGACCAATGGAATTTTACTCGACCCAGAATGGTGCGCCTTTTTGAGAGATAGTCATTTCCTTGTGGGTTTGAGCCTTGATGGTCCCGAGCACATCCACGATTATTACCGAACGTATTCGAGCCACAAAGGCAGCTTCCGGACTGTGATGCGCCAAGTTGCGCGCTTAAAAAAGCAGCACGTCGAGTTCAACATTTTAACTTTGTTGACGAATGCCAATATCCATCACCCCGATGAGCTCTATGGGTTTTTCAGAGACCATGCATTAAACTGGTTGCAGTTCATCCCCTGTTTCGAACATGACCCTCAATCCGGAGAAAGCCTGCCATATACGATCAGTGCAACAGATCTTGGAAAGTTTTACTGCCGTATTTTTGATCTGTGGATGGAAGACGGTTTCCCTTATGTATCCGTACGTTTATTTGAGGACATACTGATTTATATGCTGGACGGAGTCCATACATCATGCAGCTGGAAAAACCGTTGCGACTCCTATGTTGTTGTTGAACACAACGGCGACTGCTATCCGTGTGATTTTTTTGTTGATCCTGGGTGGAAACTGGGAAATATCGTGAAAGATCCCCTGGATGCGATATTGGAAAATCCATTGCGGCGAGAATTTGCAAAATTAAAATCCGACTTGCCCTTTGCGTGCAGCAGTTGCCGCTGGAATTATTTTTGTAATGGTGATTGCACGCGATATCGCTTTCATTCTGCAGGCAAATACGACCGACAAAGTGAATTCTGTACCGCATGGAAAATGCTACTGGAGCATATTGAACCGAAAGCAAATGCGCTGGCCGAGAGAGCCCTCAATCTCAGAAATGCCCATTTGCGAAATGATTTGGAAACCACCCCAAGGAATGCGCCCTGCCCCTGCGGCAGTGGGAAAAAGTATAAGCGTTGCTGCGGCAGGACAAGTAGGTGACAAATTCCGTAGTTATTAACTGAATTTTGCACGTAAATCTCTACTACTGAAAAAGAGGAAGGAGACTAAAAGATGACCGACAATTTGCCCCATGAAATCTTTGGTGACATTGAAGAACGTTATAAACAGAAAACGCCTAAATCGGCTGAACACAATGCAAGGGCCAAACATCGCCTTCCCGGTGGCGATACACGAACAGCGACGTTTTATCAACCATATCCGGTTTATATGATCAAAGGCAAAGGCTGCAATCTGTTCGATATCGACGGAAATCAGTATATCGATATGCTGAATAATTATACTTCACTGATTCACGGACACGCTCATCCTAAAATAATCGAGGCTGCCCGAGCCCAATTGGAAAACGGATCTGTTTTCGGCTCAGCTACTGAAATCCAATACATGCATGCCGAACATTTATGCGCCAGAGTACCGTCTCTTGACCTGATTCGCTATGGGAATTCCGGAACCGAGGGGACCATGTTCGCCATGCGGGCTGCGCGGGCTTTTACCGGCAAAGATATGTTTGTCAAAATGGACGGCGGTTATCACGGTTCACATGATTTCATCGAGGTCAACGTTTTTCCCGGCTCCGGGACCGAGCAGGGTGCCGACGGTCTTCCCGTGCGTCATGTTGAGCCCGGCGCGCCTAAAAGTGTGCTGGAGGACATGCTGGTTGTGCCATTCAATGATCTCAATGCTTTGGAGACTCAATTAAAGAAATACGACGGCAAAATTGCTGCCGTTATCCTTGAGCCCATGTTAGGCGCGTTGGGGATGGTTGCCCCGCAAGCGGGATATCTCAAGGGTCTGAAAGAGCTTACCGAACGCCACGGTGTCTTGCTAATTTTTGACGAGGTGATTACATTTCGCATCAGCACCGGCGGTATTCAGAAAAGCGAGGGCGTAACACCGGACTTAACTGCCATGGGCAAGATTATCGGCGGTGGTTTTCCGGTCGGGGCCTTCGGAGGCCGCAAAGACATCATGGCCCTGTTTGACCCCAACCAACCCAACTCCGTGTTTCATTCGGGAACCTTCAACGGTACCGATGTCATTATGGCCGCCGGTTTGGCCACCCTGGAGTTGTATGACCAATCTGCCGTAGATCAGGTGAATGCCTTAGGAGGAAAACTGCGAAACGGAGTCAACCAGGCCTTTAAAAAAGCAGGTATTACCGGGCAGGCCACGGGGCTCGGTTCCCTGGCCCAGATTCACTGGCGTCTGGGGGAAATTGCCAATGCTTTGGACTCGGCTGAAGGATTTTTGCTGGCCGGCGATCTGCCCAGATTTTTGCATCTTGAATTAATGAATCGGGGCTTTTATTCCGCCAATAGAGGGATGCTGGCTATTTCCACCGCCATGGATGAAACGATTGTCGATAAGTTCCTTGAAGCGTTTGCCGGGGCCCTTGAGATGCTCAAGCCTTATGTGGTCGAAAAGGCGCCTCATCTTTTAGCAGGTTGAAATGTGTCCTGGCTGAATTCAATAATGGCGACAATCGTAAAAGCTTCGGCCAGCGCAATTGCGGCCCAAAAGACAAGCTCCAAAAAAATTAGATGCAGGGGTTCACCAAAGAGGTTGAAGGGTGTAAAAAATTCCCAAAACAAAAAACACATAAAAAAGATAAGTGTTGCAAAGTGCAAGGCTCTTGCGGCCACTGAAGTTGGCCACCCCGGTGAGATCCAGCGATAGACAAATGCATGACCGACGGCAAATAATATAAGACCGATAATTATCGGTGCGGGATTATTAACCACCAGAGGAATCGGTTCGACCTCGGTCCAGACGGCAATTAGTTTTCTGCTCTGCACATTGGGGTCGAGAAGAATACCTCCACCATGCCACCCGAAACCGATCAAGCGAAATGTAAGCAACATCACGATATTCAGTGCAACACCCCCACAAATACCCGCAAAAATTGTACCCATTATTGTTTTATTCATGGCAAATTCCTGAAAAATTACTGAAGTAGATGATATAAAGGTGGTTTTACTTACCCTTGAATATCGGATCCCTCTTCTCTTTTCTGGCTGCCAGAGCTTCGAAAAAGTCTGACGTTGAGATCGTTTTATTTAAGGCTTCATTTTCATTGTCTAACGCGTTGGCCACTGCTTTTATCAATGGCTTGTGCATCACTTGCTTGGTTAAGCCCACCGCCAACCCAGCGCCTTTGGGAGGAATCAGCTTTATAGTCGTTTCTTTGGCATAGGGTATTAGTTCATCATGCGGAAGTACCTTGTTCACCAGCCCAAGTTCATATAATTTTTGAGCACTTAAATCTTCTCCGAAAAAGCAAATCTCCTTGGCTCTCTGAAACCCCAACATCCGGGGTAGAAGAAAGCTGGAAGCAAGTTCTGGGACAATGCCCAGATTGATGAAAGGAAACCTCGCCCATGCATGTTCGGACACATAGATCAAATCCGCACAGGCTAATGGTATGGTGATTCCACCGCCGATGGCCAAACCGTTAATTGCGGCAATAACGGGTTTATAAAGCTGCCATAATTTTAGACATAATTTTTTCTGAGCGATATCGGTTAAATCGATCTGACTCTTCGTATCTTCATCCAGGGCTTCATATTCCGTTAAGTCGAAATAGCCTCCACTGCTAAAGGCTTCGTTTGCCGGATCATCGCTATCTGCGGGTTTGGCTCCTGTGATGATCATGGCTTTAGCGGAATCATCATTTTGCACCGCCTCAGCTGCCCAGTATAACTCCAAGAGGACAGTGATGGTTAATGCATTTTTTATTTCAGGTCTGTTTATGGTTACCGTGACAATTCCATTTCCGTCATCTTTTTCGTATAGAATATTTTTGAATTCTTTGACTTCCATGCCCGTCCTCCTGATTTTGAGAAAGGATTGAAGCGGGTTTGTTTCTCTTTTAACCCGACTCCCTGTTTTTGTTTTTTCATTGCGGATGGATCAAGGTAGCCCTGCGCCGGGTACATCAACTTGCACGGTTTCAATGCGGCCGGTCGATTTGGCCCGTGCGTCTTCAGGATTTATGGTTTCTGCTGTGAGCACAAATAGCGTTTTGCGCTGAGAACCACCCAGCATGCAGGCATAAGGTTGAGTGGTGACATTAATGTGATGGGAGATTTGGCCGCCTTCGCGAACTCGCATGACGCCAATTTTCCCGGCAGGCGATGCCACCCAAACTGCGCCCTCGGCATCCAGACAAATCCCATCCGGGTAGGCTCCATCGAGTTGGGCCCAGGTGCGGCGATGGCATAGAGAACCGTCGGTTTCAATGTCGAAGGCAGTTAGTTTGGATCCAAATGTTTCGGCTACAATGAGCGTATGTTCATCCGGGGTGATGACACTTCCGTTTGGAAAAGCCATCTCATCTGCAACCACCCGGGCCTCTCGATCAGGGGTTACCAGTATAATTTCTGCCGGCGCAAATGGCTTTTGCCCATTGAGATTAAATCCAAAATTGCCGACGTACGCCCGGCCATGGTGATCAACAACCATATCGTTGCAGTGAAAGGATGCAAGATGACTTAGATCTGCGACTTCCACAAGACCTTCGCTGTCGAGACGCAGCAGGCGCCGATCCAGCATGGAAACAATCAGCAGTCGGCCATCCGGAAGCCAGCCAAGACCCGAGGGTTGCTGGGGTACGTCAACGACAACCGCTGCATTTCCATCCATGTCAACGGTCAAAACTTGGCCGCCAATCATATCCGAAAACCAGAGCTTGTCTCGGTGCCAGCGCGGCCCCTCGGGAAACATCAATCCATCCAACAAGATCTCGGTTTTTTGTGTCATCCTTATTTTGAAAAACGCCTCGCTCCATAAATCCTGAGTGAATAATTTTGTCACTGAACTTATGAATCGAAGGACTAAGGTGATGTTTAAAGGGCTATCGTTTAGCGACCCAATTTGGTTACAACAGATAATTGCGGATTTTCATTCACGCTCAGTTGAAAGACATCCGGACGCGCGTAGTGTCCCACCACATCAAAATCGAATTTACTGCGGGCGATGAGGCTCAGATTGAGATCAGCAAACAACGTGCCTTCTCCATCCAAGAGTGGACCGGCCAAGACTTTTCCCAATGGAGAGATAATCGCGCTGCCGCCGCGGCATATGATATCCGGTAAGCCCTCCAGCTCCTCCAAACCCTCTAAATCGGCCGGGTACATTTCCTTGGTCACAAACTGGTTGCAACCCAGAACAAAACAACGCCCCTCGCAGGCTATGTGGCGAAGCGTGGCTTGCCAGGTATCGCGGGCATCGGCAGTTGGTGCCAGATACAATTCCACGCCTTTGTTATACATCGCCATTCTGGCCAGAGGCATATAATTTTCCCAGCAGATCAGCCCGCCGATTTTGCCCAGCTCCGTATCTAGTGCAGTCAGCGTGCTTCCGTCACCTTCTCCCCAGATTAAACGCTCGGCGCCGGTGGGTTTGAGTTTGCGATGCAGGCCCAACAATTGGCCATCGGGACCAAAATAAAGGAGGGTGCAGAACAGGGTGCCTCTGCTGGTCTGCGTATCGCGTTCGATGACACCGATGGCTAGGTAAACACTCTCCTCCCGGGCGGCTTTCCCTAAAGCTTCAGTATCGTGCCCCGGTACATCAACGGAATTTTCCCAGTAACGCTGAAAGATACGCCTGCCAGCAGAACTGCGACGCCCCACCACCGTTCCAAAAGTAAGGCCCCGGGGATAGGCCGGAATGAATGCTTCAGGGAATAGAATTAATTTTGCGCCTTGCGCTGCGGCTTCATGTGTCAGATGACAGACCTTTTCCACTGTCGCCTCACGGTCGAACAAAATCGGTGAGGCCTGAACCACCGCCACTCTAACTTTCTGTATATTTTCGGTCATTATTCTCTATTTACCCTTTTTGGTTCGCCGCCTGCGGCGGATCCGGGATAGGTGTATCTATTAGTCCTTTTTTGAACCAGATCGCTTGGATTTGAGACTGGCTTTAAAGGTCTCCCAAAAATCCTTTTCAGTATCCTTCCAGGCGGCTCCCCATCTTTTTTCAAAATAAGAGGACGGTAATCGTTCCTGCCAGGGTTTCCAGGGATCTTTTCCCTCTTTTCTGGCTATTAGAACATCAATCAGATACTCCGAGATGTGGCTTATTTCCTCCTTGGGGATATACGATGCTGCCCCCTCTTTTATGGTTTTGACCAAATTCTCGGGAGTAAACGCATGGGCTGTCAGCATTACCGCCGGTATTTTTTTCCGGTTGGCGATTTCCAGCAGACCATAGCCGTCAACGCCCATAATATCCAATATAGCGATATCAAAGTTCCGAGTTTCCAACTGTTTTTTTCCCTCTTCAAAGGTGGCAGCTTTTACCACCTCACACATATCCAATAGGTCCTCCAACACACCCAGTATGTCAGGTTCATCATCCACGACCAAAATTTTTTTGCCATTTAACAAGCCGGTATCAGACATGACATTACCCCCTCGATAAATCAGATCGTTTTCTATAACATATAGATTCAGATAAATTATGCGAATAAAAATTTTTCGAAAGCCATATAACACGTGGAATCTTGAATTGAAAGTCATAATTATATCGCGTGTAAACCGGCAATTTAAAGGTGGGGTATGTATTGGCTGTTATCAGCACAGTTAACTTCAAAGAATAAATTTTAATATATTATCGGTATCTGACAAATTTGAGAAAACTATATCAGCACCGGCGCGCTCCAGCTGTTCCTCTGAAAAAATACCGGTCGTCACTCCTATTGTAGTCGCCCCCACCGCTTTGCCTGCCTTCATATCCTGCGGGGTGTCGCCGAGCAAAAATATTTTTCTTATGCAGCTTAGGTTAAACGTCGCTTTTGCCCTCTTGACAGCAAGTTTAGCCAGATGATTTCTGTCCATATGATCAGAGCCAAATCCACCGATTTTAAAGAAATGATCAATTCCGATCTTTCTTAACTTGGCCCTGGCAATTTTTTCTAAGTTGCCAGTTACAAGGCCGAGAATGATATCATTTTGTTGGAGTTTGGTTAGTAGATTCACAACACCATCCAAAATCACAATGTTTTCCGATTTGACGATTTCGCCATATTTTAAAGGCATAACCTCTTTGCAGGTCCTTAAATTAGAAGTAATGGTTTCATCGTCCAGATTATATTTTCTTAGGACTTTTAAAAGGATTTCCTGGTCGGTCATACCGTGATGATTGATGACATTTATGTCTACCTCGAGGTCATATACTTCTTTTACAGCTTCAACATATGCTTGTCTGTGGCCGGTTGAGCTTTGAATCAAGGTATTATCAATATCGAAAAGCGCCAGGATGTTCATAAGGTATTTGTGGTGATAATATCAGCTCCGGCAGCTATAAAATCCAAATGAATCTGGCGTACAATCTCCGGAACCACCAGCAACCCGTTTGCCGACCAAATTGTATCTAGAATTTCTACACCGCGAAAACGCAATTCACGCCCCATACCACCGTCAAGTAAAACCTTTTCAGGAAGATTAAACATGTTCATTTCCGCAGCAGTTTGTGCGAAAGAAGCTCAATTTAGCATGTGCCGAGCAATGCGGAAAACCACACCAGCAAAATCAACCCGGTCACAAAGACAACACCAGTTGCAACACATACCGACCAAACTAGTGTTTTTATAATTGAGGATTTCTTAAGCCAGAGAACGATATATACAATTAAATATAAGAACGACCAATATATCCAAGGAATTAGCAATAGCAGGTCTTTTTCGCAGCCGCCAAAATTGAGGTATCCCTCGGCGATCAAGTAACCCCAAATTGGTGTTAAGGCCAACGGTGCAATGCTGAGCAAAATGCGGATGGCAACCATATGTCAAGTAACCATGAGTGAAGCTAATTTTCCAGTTTTTGCAGTTTCGTGATGCGTGAAATATTATTAGAGATTTGAAGGAAGATCGGCAGCTTCAATAAAAAAAATATAACCCCTGAAGCCTATCTAACCGGCTGTAATCCGATGCTGATATAGTTTCTCATAAAACGGCAAGTGGTATTCATAGTAGTCTCTCAGATTGGGTTTGTCGTCCAGGCCGAAATCAAATGTTTCCATATTTTTTTGAATACCGCTGCTTTCGGCCGCATCCACATGCCATTCTTTCCACGAATCCCATTCCGGGACATGCCCGGGATCCCATCTTAAGGCCTCGTTGATAAACGGAATGCCCACTGCTTCACAATACGCCCGTGTGACGCCTTCAGGGTCATCTTCAAGATCGTCGGCATCAATCAGGACCGGTGTTTTGCCTGTCAGCCCGGCTACTTTCTCGAAAAGCTTATATACCAATTCATAACCGATCTCTTCCCGGCTCACATCCGGGTTCATGACGGCATGAGAGAGGATGGTCTTTTCGGGCTCTCTTATGAGAAACGTATTGGTCATTTGTTTTAGAAAAGCATCATCTTTAATAATGTGGTCAAACGGGTGATAGGCCATGTCCTTAAAAAAGACGGGGGATTTTTCACCCTCTTCCAGAATCCACTGCTTAATATCCGGGTAACTGTGGGGCACATTGGAATCGATATGTTGGCCGGGGCAATCCACCCGTTTCTCGTAAACGTAATACAACGGGCTGAAAGGTTCATGCAGAACCTTATAATCACCCCTCTCCATAAAAACGCGTTCGAAAGCAGTGGAAATGGACCGAGGATGTACCCAAAATGCAAGTACTTGTTCCATGACAGAAAGTCCCCCCTTCTGGCAAATAAATTTTGTATTGTCTTTAAATCGGTTTCTATCTTAATAAACTTAGCCTCTTATAGATTTCAAACATTGGGGCAAAGATGAAATTTTAATCAGGTATATATCGAGGATACGTTTTTTTTGCCGCTTCGGCGACGCTCAGGTCGATTTGCATGGTTATCAATGGTTGTTCATTTGATGTCAAGCCCAGAATCTCTCCTCCTTCCGGCTCGATAATCCATCCGGTTCCGGCCCATTTCATGCCCTGTTTGTTGCTGTTGGAGTAATTCGAAGACAAGCAAAAAGCCCCGGAATTTACAGCGGCCACCCGTCCACCGGCAATCCATTTGTCCACTGAGGCCATTGGTGTTGCCCGCGGACAAACCAGAATGTGTGCACCTTGTCTGGCATAAGCTCTGGCATGTTCGCCAAACCATATTTCTGAGCAGATCAGAAAAGCTATGTTGATCCGGCGAATTTGAACCGGAGTAAAGTCATGGTCACCCCGCTCATACCAGGCAGCTTCCCAGAAGCCGGATTCGTTCGGCAGGTAGTATTTGGTGTGAACAGCCTGATAACCGGATTCCGGTTCCCATATAAATCCTTCATTTTGTCGTTTTTCGTTATGAATCACAGGACGTGTGCTCACAACAATTGCAGTTTCCAGCTCTTCTAGACGCGGCATCCACCTGTCGTGTGCTTCACTGGCTGCTTGCCAGACAGCGGGATCAACCTGATCTGTCCAGGCCACCCACGGGGCAAAAGGCATTTCCGGTAACAATACCAGATCACTTTTTTCGGATTTTACATGGGCAACCAGTGATTGCCAATCTTTTTCAAAACTTGCCGGGTCATTGCTGAGTTCGCATACTGTAGTTTTTATTTTCATTGCAACAATTGTTAATCAGATGTGAATTTATTGTTTTTTTCAGCCATTCTCTTCATTTCTTTTTCAATCATTTGTTCTTTAATGAAGGATCCTCCGGAAAAAACAAACGTCATGAGTGCATGGAAACCGATGGCAATACCCCATCCGATTAAAGGCCACTTGAACCAAAGATATCCGGCTGAAGTCGCAAGGTTAATGATTATAAGCAGCATATTCACAACGATATATACTGCCAGATGAAGGTAAAACGCTATTTTTGATTCTACCCTTCTCTTCGCCCTCAGATAGGCTTGCTGATCTTCCATCTTGATGCCTCACATTTTACAGATTATTCAAAAGAAATCATAGCCCAAAAATAAAGACAGCGTGCCTTATTTTGACACGATTTGCAACATTATCGTGGCCATAAATTTTAACTAAAGGCAAAAAGAGCACTCTGAACAATACGCGTATAGTAAGTACTTTGCGCCAAAGTCAATAGCATGCCGAAAAATTGATCCGTTTTTTTGAAAAACTCGCGGGCGTGTTCTTCTGACCAGAAGAATAAGCATCTGCGTCAGAACGTATTAATAATATTTGGTTCTTTCAACTGATGAAAGTCCACAATAGGTTTGAATATAACGGGATTGGCCTGTTTTTCGGCAATCTGATACTCCAGCTCACTGTCGATCTCAATGTGGAGTGGCTTTGCGCAATGGGCGCATTCGGTTGTTATCGAAACTGACAGGAATTCTTTTCGTAATTGCCCCTGCACGAAGGGCGTCGCAACGGCGTCAACCGCTCAAGCTGCATTTATCTTTTCTCCAGTGCTAAAAACAGCGCGGTGTGGTGTGATATCCACGGTTATCGGATAGGCCCAGGCCACAGCCCCTTGGTCATTTCTAAACAGGAAGGTTAAATGTTTTTCGAGTTCCTCCAAAATTCGATTAACATCGTCGACGGCAAGATCCACGTTTTCTGCAATGATCTCAGGTGGCAGTGTTTTTCCTAAACGTGGGAGCTCCTCAACAACAAAATTGCGCACCTTGTGATGATCTTCAGACATAAAATCGAGTGCTGTTTTAATCTCCTTGCTAACATGACCTTGAATCTCATGCGCCCATTTTTTGCGAGATATCTCGCTAATAGTTGATCCTTCAAGAATCAGTATTTTTTCATCCATACATGTATCCTCCATGCTTTATAGTTTAAGTAAGATGACATCTCATCTGTCAGAAGCTCCATGCCGTCTCTTATTGCACTTAGTTTGACACATACACTCATAATATACCTTACGTGTGTAAATCTACGCTTCCGTCAATGTATTTCAAAGCAGACAATCGCCATGAAAAGAGCAAATGCCCGGGAAAGGATCGTCAACTTTATTATGGGGAATAAGGATGTGTCCCATCTCAGGATGAAGCAGTCTTGGTTTCGCCAACTTCTATCCCGGCCCATAGTGTCATTGTTGCTATCCCTTATAATTAGCAAAGATGTGCAGTGCCGTGTCATAGTCACGCCGGGGCGGGACGAAGACAGGTCAGCTTCAGCCTGTTATGCAAGGTGCCAGCATTTTGATCAGATAGTAAACATATTAACCCGCACGAGTGCCGTTAGGTACCGGTTTTTCAATTTGTTTACCGCGCTTGCCGAATCCCCCAAAGACGCTCTGCGTTCCCATGCGCAATCAGATGGGCAACGTCGGAAGGAAGTTCCGCTAAGGCCTGTTTCCAATAATTTATTTGCTTTTGGTAGAATTCGCTCCAGTGTTCTTCAAATACGTTATCCAATGCGAAGATGAACCTATGGGGATATTGGACAAAAAGATCTTTCCATTCAGGGGCAAGGCGGTCTCCTCCGAATACATTCGTCCACGGTTGGTTTGAGCTTTCAACAGCAGCAGGATTGGTCCATCCAGTGTGGAAATGCACGTTTTTATGGTTTTCGATCAGCCGGAGACATCTATTCCGACTCAGTTGTCCTATATGTGTTAAAATAAATGGTTGTTCCGGATGTTGGTCGAGCATCTGCTTAAATGATCTCATAAATATCTTTCGCTTTTTTCCATGCAACGATGCAAATTCGATATGGACCACGAAAGGCCAGCTATTCTCAATCGCGTAATTCAGCGCAACCTGTACTCTCTTATTGTCTGGATAAACATTTACCTCAGGAGCCTTCGTACCTTTCTTAGCGTGATAAAGCAAAACCTCGGCTATTGCATGATATTGTTTGGTTGCGATTTGTTTTTTGAGTATTTCGAAATATTTCTTTGAGCCTGTATCGTAGGGCTCGCCCTTTGTTCTCACGGCTGGCGTGATTCGTCCAGGATTTTGTTTTGATAATTGTAACAGGCTGCTGCCTTTCAAATTACCGCGTGCGGATAAGATGGTTTGATGGACGCCTGCATTATCCATCAGAGAGATGACCTTATTTATAGGAACCACATTTTGGTCTACCTGGCTATGTGCATCTATGAAATACAGTTCATCCGCATTTGCTCTTAACCAACCACTTTGCGTAAAAATAAAAGCGATAAACAATACCGTCTTTGTTCTTCTACGAAACATAATAATTTCCTTGCCTAACGGCCGCGATATGAGCGAATAATTTTACCTGAAAATCCCCGGAAGGAGGCCGCGACCGCTCAACTTTTTTGTTGGCCGCTTCCCATTCGCTTCTTGAATCCTTTATACGATTCAAATTCGTAGCCTAATGATCTGTAGAACCGATGTGCTTTCGTGCGGTGTGCTTCAGTAACGAATATTATCTGGCAACAATCATGATCGATAGCGCATTTTTCTAATTCTCGCATAAGGGCAGAGCCAACACCATTTCGCCGCTGATTTTTATCTACAATCAGATCTTCTATCACCATAAATGGTTTGCATTGCCCATAGAGGTCTTCGCAGATAATGCCCATGGCAAAACCAACCAAGCGATCATTGTGCTTTGCAGCTAAAAGAATATATGCCGGATTAGTCGCAAGTCTTGAAAAAGTTAACCCCATCTTTTCAAGTGAAGACTTCTCGCCCCAGAATTGTCGAAACATTTCAGCAAGAGCTGTGAGATCGTATTCAGTCAATCTTTCAATTTTCATACTTAATTCCTTCTGGCTGACAGGGCTGGTGAGAGACTGAAAAAACCGCGTCAGCGGTTTTTCCAGTCCTTATCCACGAGCTGGTTAGACCTTGTATTGATATAGTTTCCGGCCAGGAAGGTGATAATGGCAACCCTGTCAAAGGCACCAATTTGTTTTGATGCTTGTCGCTCATCAGAATACCAATACATTCGAGCAAAACCTTTAAGTGTGTATTTAGGGATGATGAGACTTAAAAAAAACTTGAAAATTACGCAAATGTAGTGCCAATCCCCAAACTGATCAAATTTACTTGTTGAAGTTATCGCCTTGCACTTCTTGATTCTAACGAGACGTTGACCTCGAATACGTCCATAGTTTCTTAGTCTCCATAAAAACTGTACATCCTCAGCAAATAAATAACTTTCATTATATCCCCCAATGTCCCAGAAGTCTCTCTTCCGACAAAATATGACCCCTGTATCCATCCCCGTAGCCCACACCATCGGAACCATAATTGCGTAAGCAGAAGCAATACCAAGTGACATCCTTTCCAAATGAACCCCCGTTGAACCGCCTATTATTTTTGATGATGACAGTGCTTTTTCAATTTCGTTGAATGTATCATGATGGATGACATTATCGGCATCAGTAAACGCTAATATCTCACCCTGTGCGACCCTTGCACCTGTGTTGCGTACGGCCGCAATAATCCGCCGTTCTTCATGAACAATTAGACACCCTCTCTGCCCCGCAATTATAGCAGTATTATCGGTGGATCCATTATCAGCTACAATCACCTCAATTAAAGAAGAGCCAAAGGTAAGTTGAGGTTATTCCATAAAGCTCTGCACCATCTGAGGGATTTATAAAAAATTGCTTAACGCTTAAAACTATGGCAGCACCGACCCACATACACCCAAAAAAAGAATGAAAACCTTTCAGCCAACGTTGCCCCTTTGGCCCTTCCTCGAAGAGTACGCCGATAAAAAAAGCCATGATGATCAAAAGCGCAACAACGACCGTCGCTAAAACGACGCCCACCGGTACACCTACGACCGCTCCCCACACTCCGAATTTGAAATATGCAAGCGGCACGACGACTGCTGGTCCTGCGACAACGCCAATGCACGATCCAAACACAAAGATATTCATGCCATTTTTATCCGGCGCCTTTTTTGAATGTTCATGCAGCTTTAATACGTTTGAGATTTTTTAGGTCTACGCTTTGTTGCGTTATCCACAAATCATATTGAAGCTGTAGTTTTAACCAGCCTTCAGGTGAACGTCCAAACACCTTTGAAAGCCTGAGGGCCATTTCAGGGCTTATTCCGGAGCGTCCATTTAACAGGGCCGAAAGAGTTTTTCGGGTAACCCCGATAGCTTTCGCTGCTTCGGTAACCGTTAAACCCAGGGGCTCAATACAAAATTCTCTAATTATTTCTCCTGGATGAGGAGGATTATACATTCCCATGGTAAACTCCCTTAATGATAGTCCTCGTAATTAACCTCTAAAATATCGCCATTAATAATTTTAAATGTGGCGCGCCAATTGCCGCTGACTTTGACAGCATAAGTTCCTTTTCTTTGTCCTTTCAATTCATGCAAATTGAGACCGGGCAAATCCATATCCCCAATTGTATCAGCTGTTTCAAGGAGTGCGAGGATCTGTCGAAGTCGAGTCGCATGTTGTGGGTGAATGCCTGAAACTGCTCGGGAATCAAATAGTTTCCTTAATCTTTTGTGCTTGAAATTCTTGATCATAAAGATTAGTGTAACCTATTCCGTATCAGGTTGCAATAATTTTTAGGGGAAAGAGGGGATAACGCTAGGCATAAGTGGTGGGCGAGTATCACCCCGGCAGATGTCGAGGTACCTTCGTGGGTATTAACCATGGTTCCTCAAAACCGCCTGGCTAAAAAAGCCATCACGCTACACTCAGATAGCTTCTTGTCTCTCAACCATAGCAAAAAGCACGGCTAATGATTATTGAATTCCCAATCATATATGTATTGCTTGCATTACATTAGCGCCAACCTGCCGGCCTTCGAATTTTCAAACCCTCACAGACCTTTACGTAAAACCGCAAAATTTTTCCGGGCCTGCCGCGGTGAAGCTTTAGCGAAGACGGGTCAGGTGCAGCGATTTGTTATATTTTCAGAAGGCGGAGTTTACATGAATACAGCCGGTGACACATTAAATCGTTTGCTTAGAAGTTTTATTTGACGAACATTGAATTGACGTTTGCCGGAAAGTATTTCCGAAATTACTCCTTGGCTTCCAATTTCAGGTAAATCTGATTGTTTCAGATCATGTTCCTGCATGAGAGCCTTTAAAGTGTCGCTAGGGCTGCCTTCAATCTCCGGAATATTTTGAACTTCATATGATTCAATAAGACTCCCCAGAGTTTCCATTAAGGAGGCTAAGGGATGTGATTCATTTTCGTCCAATTCATCAATTAATCCATCAAGAATATGGACTTATCTGTTATATTCCTTCTGATCGTGTGGCACAGAAAAAATATTTTGAATGCCTGGCCAGATTTTGGCAATTTCTTCAAGCTGGGTATTCATTTTATTTCTCCTTCCATGTTCCCCGATCATATTCTTTATGAGTGAGAACATATCGGATATAAACCCGAGATGTGTTGTAATGGATCGCTGCAATCAAACGAGCTTTATTTCCTCCAAAAAAACTGTAATAAATAAAGCAAAAGAGAAACATTGCTTCAACAACCATACTCAAAATGATTATATAGGGCCAACCCTCCTTAAAGATAGACGGCCCACTTTTTATCCAGCCAGGTGAAAATAGCGCATATAGTCCATAATATCGTTGATAGAAAAAGAAACAGCTTTGGATGGCGCCCATATATCAGGAACAGCTCCAATTGTCGCAAAGATCAAAGCGAGAATAGTGATCGATTTGTTATTTATGATCCGTGATTTTGTCATGGCACTGAGCCCTAACGAAGGAATTGAGCTGCGGCGGGTAAGCCGCTTAATTCATATGGAATTATACCAAAATTTTCTAAATATGGAAAATATCGCAAAAGCGCAAGAAACTAGCCGTCAGACTCAAATGACTTGTTGGGCGCGATCAAAATGCAAACAACCTTTGAAGACTGGAAATAACTTCAACCTGAGTTTGAGGATCAATTGCACAGAGTTTTTTTATGAGTCGTGACTTGTCAATTGTGCGAATTTGATCCAAGACGATCTGCCCTTTTTTATTTTGAAGTTTGCAAGGAACTCGGGTGGGATAGTCTTTTCCTGCTGTAGTCATCGGCGCGACGATAACAGTGCGGATATGCCGGTTCATTTCATCAGGTGATATGATTAGGCTAGGTCTTGTTTTCTTAATCTCCGAGCCAATTGTGGGATCTAAATTGATCAGAAAGACATCAAAACGTTGGACTACCACTGCCATTCAGTTTCATCCCAGGTGTGAATTAGGGTTTCTTCACCGTCGATTAGAACATCATCGTTATTTTTAGCCATTTTTCGGAATGCGTCATCCCATCCAATTCTCGGATGTGAAACAGGCCGAATGACGATCTGGTTGTTTTCAACTTCGATATCAACATCTTCGTTGATTTTCAGCTGCTCGAGGAGAGGTTTCGGAATTCGTATTCCTTGGGAATTACCGATTTTTACGATGCGTGCTCTCATGAGAGGTCTCCTTAATACAAATTGTGCCCACATTGTAATTACATTGGCGCTAACTGTCAAGGGAAATATGTAAGATCGACGCGCTGCTGGGGTTGCCCAACGGGCCGCGAGATGAGCGGAAGGTTCTGCACATCATGCGGTGCGCAAGCGGCGTGGTTATGCGGTGACTGAGTCCAATGCAGATTTCTTAAGCCCCTTTTCCTTCAGAAGACAATAATTGGCAAACGCCTCGTATCCTTCCTTGGAAAGATATTTTTCGCCTACCTCTTTCAATGCTTCAAAATTATTTTGATTCCAGTAATACATGATTTAGATCTAATGCAGAAGTCACCAGCCGGTGTGGAGCGCAGCGAAAAACCGGTCTGGTGCACTGACAGGTTGGCCATTCATTTACTTCTTGGGGAAATACTTCACATCGCCTATATTCTTAAAATCTGAATCTTGAGTCCAGATTGTAGCGTCAAATTCTTTTGCTGTTGCGAGAATAATACTATCAGCCATTGGAAGATTATGCTCCAAACTCAGTTTTGAGGCAGCAATCGCCAGTAAAGCTGTTAGGTCCACAACCGTTCCTTTTCGCATAGCAACGGCTGCTTGTAACGCTTCATTCTCACTGGACTCTCGAAGAACTACCTTGAAGACCTCATATATCGTTACCGTTGGAACAACAAGCGAAGCCGTGTCATTCAAAGGGCTCAAGAAATGTTTGGCATTCGGCTCATCCGCAAAATATGAAAGCCAACCTGAAGAATCGACAATATTCATATTCTATCTTCCTCTCGTTCGAACTCAGTATTTATGCCTTTCAAAAAACCGCGGAGCTCTTTAATATCTCGTTCTGGAATAAGTTCGATCCGTCCATCATATTCTATAACCTGCATTTTTTGACCAGGGCGAAGATTTAATGACTCCCTGACTGCCTTTGGTATAACGACTTGAAATTTTGGAGATACGGTTACAGTTTGCATGTCAAAACCTCTATCGATATTATTTCGTATTACAATACCATGATCGATTGAGATTGTCAATTTTATTAATGGCTAATTCCAGCCGATCGCCGGCATTTAACGTCACTTTATCACCTTTATCCGGCAGGCCAAAGGTAATGGAGCCCTGTAAAACTTAGATGACTTTGTGGTAGGAATGGGTGTGGGCGCCGTATACATCTCCGAGTCGGTTGGACCACTGATAGGCATGCAGACCTTCATCGGCTAATATTTTTTTGATTTTTGATTCGTCGGATTGATTGTCTTTTGGCCATCGTTTGACGACGACGTCATTTGGGTTCATGATTTTCTCTCCATTATTTTTGTTTACCGCCCGCTTCCTTCGGTCGCTTGAGCACGCAGAGAACATAGAGAATTTATTATCTGACACCGGCGCGGGCCATGCGGCGGACGACGAGATGATGGAAGGGGCGGATGGTGTTAAAGTAAACCGGGCCGGTCCAGTGTTTGTAATGGACAATGGTGATCACGTGAAATCGCCTTAAGCTGTCATTGACGGGCTCGACGACGACTCCGAAATACGCTCGCAAATGTTTATCTTGCGGTGTTTCTGCGATCCAATATTCTTCTTCCTTGGCATGCCGAAGGATAAAAAATGTGACATTCTTTCCCGGGGTCATGGGTATGTCTTCGGGAAGTAATTTGGGCAGTCCATCCGGCATAGCGGGCTGTCTCATCCCGAGAATTCTAACAAATACGGCGCGCACGTGATAAAGAGATATAATCCACCACGGATAATAGGACAGCATGGATGCGATAAACTGACGCAAAGTCACATTGCCCTCGACAACTTTTACATCGGTATGATCTGCGCCGTCTATAAGTGACGTTATTTCCGGAAGTGACGTTATTTCCGGATATTGCTTTACGTAATTCATAGTCCTTTTTTTCCGTAACTGTTTTGATGTCCCAAATGGATTCAGAGGCCGCTGTGATTGAGAATATGAACAGGCCGATGACGACAATGAAAGTAAAAATCCAATATTTCATATTTAAAGAAGTGCAGGCTTTGAAAGAAAGCGCTTTAAATAGGACAAGCGTGACCCGTGGGAAAGGCGACAAGTAATGAAGGGGTCCTAAAAATGCAACCCCCTCATTGCGGTTTTAGGAATGATATCGGAAATCGAACCCGTTTATTCCGGAAATTCTAGCATAACCTTTTCTTTACCTTTTTTGGTTTTCAATTTTACCTTGAGCTCGATGCTGTCCTGACGAATACCCAAGGCCAGGGGCATTTTGCCTTTACCTTCTTCAATATGGGTGATTGCTCTTACAGCTTCTATGATTTTTCCGCCAACTTCCGAACCCGGTGAAGGCAGCTCGGATTCGCGATATTTTGCGGTCACGGTGAATTTACCATCCGATGATCTGGTGATCGTGACCTCACTGGCATTGTCGTTGACACCATGCAGAGCGGCTAGAGCTAACCATTTTAAGGCAGCCTCGTCTTTATCTTGGTCGTTTTTTACCACGGACATCTCTTTGAGCGGATCGTTGGTGGCATAGCAATCGCATAATTCCTGAACCTTAAGGTGCAGATTTCGCTTTTCTTTCATAGGGTTGCCTCCTTTTTTGGGAACCGTAGCATACGATTCAATCGCAATGGTTATACAGGAAGACATAAATCATTGCGCATACATACACAGCGTTGTGCATGTTTAACCCTATACGGTAGTTTCAAAATCATGGATTCAAAAGGCGAATGCGCAATTTATTATGGCGCTGTAATTAATTGCTAACTTATGCACTTTTCGAGAAAATGCAAGATTGCCCCCCTTGGTTTACACATTATATGAAAAACATTGCTATTGCTCGATACTCAGCAGTTCTACATCAAAAATGAGCATTTCATTCGGACCAATCACTCGACCGGCACCGCGAGTGCCGTAGCCAAGCTTAGCGGGAATATAGAGGCGATATTTGCTTCCAACGCTCATCAACTGTAACGCTTCGGTCCAACCCGCAATTACACTGCCTACCCGAAACGTTGCAGGTTGCCCGCGCTTGAATGAGCTGTCGAACTCGGTGCCATCCAACAGGGTGCCGCGATAATGAACTTTCACGGTGTCATCCTGCTTGGGATTGGGGCCGTCACCTTTTTTTAACACCTCGTATTGCAAGCCGCTTTCGGTGGTAACAACCCCTTGCTTTTGCTTATTGTCGGCGAGAAAAGCGTTTTCGACTTTTCGATTTTTTTCAGAGATCTCCGCAATTTTTTCCGCACGGCTTTCTTGAACCTGCCGTGAGAATTCCTTTTTGATTTCATTTGATTCTGCCGGATCAATAAGGGCTTTGCGGTTTTCAAGGCTGTCTTTGATACCTTGTATGAAAAGCTCAAGTTTAATTTCCGTCGGTGATTCCTTAAAACTTTCGCCGATCTCCTGGCCCAGCACATAACTGATTTTATCGGCAAAGCTTTTAAGTTCTACATTCGAATCCCTTTTTTGATCGGTAGCCAATGATAAAAATGGCAGTGTGAGTACCAGCCCGATTAAGACAACCACAATGCGTTTCATTAATTTCTCCTTTTGAATGTTCTAATAGATAGGTTTTGCGGTAGTTTACTTGAGTCCCATGTTCAAACGATATATCCAGTTTATCAAAAATAAAACAGAAACGAAACCCATTACCCATCTTATCTTCAGGTGGCTGAAGCCTAATGCGAATCCCCGTGTAATTCTTACGCCAAAAATGAGTGCGCCAGCATGCCAGACAAACACCAAGGCAATGATTCCGTACAATAAGGCGCTGAGCGGGTAATTATAGAGTGCAAAGCTCCAGTCGCCGGCCGAAATGGCCCAGAATGAACGTGTAAAACCGCAGAAAGGACATGGATAACCCGTAATCCGCAACAGGGTGCACGGCAGCAGAGGCAATAGATGGAGCGGAACCAGCCAGGAGAGCAGCAGTGAGATGCCCGTCACCAAGGCGACGGGCATATGATTGACAACGACATCCCCATAGGCTTGCGGACGGGTCCAGGAAAACCACCGGGAAGTTGCTTTTTGACCTGACATCGAGTTTATTGTATAGGTTTCGAACTGTTCTATATCGTTGACGTTCATTATGTAGGCAAAGTTTATTCCGGCTGAATCGGTCGCTCGCTTGATGGTGTATCTTCAGTTGGGGGCACATCGGGAATATCCGGTACGCGAACCCCGTTGAATACCTCACGATAGGCGACGGCCAAGATGCAGACCTGAATCGGGATGGTGAAAATAATGCCGATTCCGCAGGCAATGGCCCCGACGCTGCCGATGATTGCCGCCACAACGGCAAATGCCAAAAACAACCAGAAATTGCTTTTGACGGTGTTGATACTTTTCAGGGAGGCGGGCCAGAAATCCATCTTTTTGTCCACAATTAAAAACAACCCGAACATCAAAAACGCTTGAGCCCCATATATGATAAAAAGGGCAGCCAGTTGACCGATGCAGGGTATCAATCCCACGATGAGTGAGGCCAGCAGGATGGCAACGCCCCACCCCATAACAAATAGGAAGGAATTGAGAAAATAATCAAAGCCTCTGAAGACAGATCCGCCTGAGAGTTCGGGGTCCTTTTTATCCATGATCTCCAGTGTGATCAGAACCAGCCCGGCCATCAGCGGGCCGGCCAGAATTCCGACGGTCACCGAACCAAGTACGACCGCAATCAGCGATGCCAGTACCAATGGGCCAAAATTAGCTTTATAAAGGTTAAATCCATTTTCAATCCATTCACCGAATTTGACCTCCGTTTTTTCCATCTCTTCCCCCTTTTGTTATCGGTTGTGTAATTTCCGGCGGCAGTATATCCGGTCAGCTTACAGCCGTCAAGCCATCGGAAAATTTAACTGGAATCAGTAGGCTGCATGCTCCGGGCGAGGGGCTTCACTGTTCATTTTGGCCTGAAAGCGCTTTCAGTCCTACGGTGTTGATCAACCGGTTAATATCAGTCGTCTTGAGATTCATGCCGCCCTCAGATATCGGTAAAAGAATGATCCTTTTGCCTTGGATCGCCTCCGCGATTCTCAATTTTACCAGCGCTTCACCCCCTGATCCGGTCATGGCATTGTTCATTTCTTGAATTCCCTTTGCGGTAGCGATTGCCTCTGTCTTGATGGCCTGTGCAATGAGTTCTTGCTGTTCAAAATACACATCAGCTTCGATTTTTGCTTTGCGGTATTGGCCGTCGGCATCGGCGATCATCTTGTTGACTTCGCCCTTGGCTTCTTCAAGTTTGCGCTTGTATTCTTCTAAAGCCGCACGCTGTGCGGATTTGTTTTTCTCGACGCGTTGATCGGCGACTTTTTTGTCTTCGATGGCCTTCTGGTATTCCGGGTTAAAGCGATAGTCTTTGGTGAGAACTTTTTCCACAACAATGCCCATGGGTCCGAGTATATCCTGGAGTATTTTTTTGGCCCTTTGAGATTGTAGCTCACGTCGATCGGCAACATAGAATTCTTCGGTTTTTAATTCACCGAAAACATCCCGGGGTTTGCTGCGGGCGATCGTTCGCACGATCTTTTCCCGCAGCGTGCGGTTGTCAGTGGCGACAAACTGCAAAATATACGGCGCTTGCTGCGGATTAATTCGATAGGCGATAATCACATCCAGACTGATGTCGTTTCCATCGATGGTCTTAAAAAGCAAATCGTCCCTGGTCCGCCGGTCACCTCTTGTATGCTCAAAGGTCATCTCGAGATTCTGAAGCTTCGTATCAAACATATGCCAATCATTGATAAACGGCAGAAAGAAATAGGTTGATCCGGGCGCATAGACCTTTTCTTCAACTCCCTTTTTGCCGAAAATAGCAAACTTCACTGTGCGCACGCCGACTTCGGTTTCACCGGTGGTATGCGGGACGCAACTGATCAGATTCAGAAATACGGCGACCAGCATAATAAAAAAAGCAAGATGCTTCATTTTGCACCTCCTGTTCGTACGTCAAATAATTTCAGAGCATTGTCCAGATCCAGCGGGTTTACCCCGGCGGGGCCATCGCTGGGCAAGACAATAAGCTCAAGTCCTTTATACGCGTCCGCCATTTTAAGGCCGACCATTCGTTCGGCGCCCAGGCCTTTTAAGGCATCATTTTTAAGACGCACCTTCTCTGCCTCAGCAAGCTGTACCAGCAGATCCGCTTCGGCTTTTTTCTTCCTTGCATATAAATCTCTTTCAGCTATTTTGCGGGTCACATAGGCTTTACCCTTTTCCATCTCAACCGCTGCGACGACTTTACCTTCCTGCTCGATTTTTTTAAGCTTGGCCTCTTCGATGGCTGCTCGTGCCTCGGCCTGGTTTTTAAACACCAGTTGATCTTTGAGCTTCTTTTCTTCTATATTTTTTTGTATTTCCTTGCTGTATATGAAATACCGGGTCGTACGTACCGATTTAAGTCCTTTCCAGGTTTTGCGGATTTGCGGAAATTTGAGTTTCATGGCTGCGGCTATAGCCAGAAATACCTCACGGCCGAAAAATGCTAAAAAAAGATATGAGGGCGGAACATGGATGAGCAGCAAAAGGGATATTGCCCCTAAAAATATCACTCGTTTAGTTGTTTGCAGTTTAGCCACGACATCATGTTTGCCGTATCCGTGGAGAACCGACAGTTTGAGCGCGTTTAGACTGCGCAGCGGCAAAATAGCACCGATAATCAGGTATGCCGCTGCTTTTTCGCTAATTTGGGTATGGGCGGCATCGTATCCTGCGGAGAGAAACAATAGGGTTGACAATAAAAGGCTTAGGCTCAGGGATGCTTGGCGTGCATGGGATAAGGTTTCCAATTGGGCATCCGCAAGGTCAGCGGTTTTTGCAATTTCGTGTTCGGCATACCGTGGTATTCCGAACTCGGAAATGTAGCCTAGGATGAAAAGCAGCGATAAAAGATAAGCATAGACGCCGAGTCCTTGTTGATCATAAATGCGTTCAACCAGCACCATGACAACAAGATTTATGGTCAGCTCAACGGTGCCCTCGCTGACAGTTAGAAAATAATCTCTGAGCTTATTGACAAATCTCGAGCCGTCACTCGTAAGTGCCTGTAAATTAAACATGTAAAATTACTTGTCTGCTAAAACCAGTTCGAATTTTTGCTCTTTGATGTGTTGTCCCCATTGATCGACTTCATGTTCTTCGCATAGGCGGAAATTTTGTTGCTCATAAAGAAAACGTGCTGAATCCAGGCCTTCAAAGGTCCACAAATATACTTTGGGGTAGCGCTTATGTCTGCAAAATTCGCAAGCGCGTAAGATGAGCGCTTTGCCGATTCCCAATCCCTGAAATACCGGCACCACGATAAACCAGCGCAGGCGTGCGCCTTCGGTTTCTGCATGGCGGCCATCGATTGCCACCGAGCCGGCAAACATGTCGTTTCGTCTGGCCACCCACAGGCCGTCTCTGTTTGCGTCAAATTCTATCAGAAAATCTGAAAGTTCGCTTCCCACCTGGGTCTCAAACGAGATATCAAACCCCCAATGCGCGTTATAATACACCGCGTGGACCTCGGTGATTTTACCAATGAGCCCCGGGTAATAGCCGCAATATTCCGTATCTTTCAAGGTAGACCCTCCACCGAGTGAACCCGTCCGCCTCGCTTGCTCGGCTAAAAGGCGGGCCGAAAATTCGAAAAAATATAAAAATTATAAATCCGATTTTTTGTTAAAAGCCTATTAGACTCCGCCTAGGGAGCCTTCGGTACCGGATGTTGCCGACGTTTGAAGGTATCCAGCCACTGACCGGCGCCCACAAGGGTTATCACGGCATCATCGATCGCTCCCAGGATGGGGATACTATCCGGAAAGATATCGATTGGTGAAATGAGCCAGATTAACACAATTGCGGTTAAAAGAATTTTACGAATCCACATGGCAATTTCGTCGAATATAGAATCGATTTTGAAAATCGCCGGGTAGGGAACCAGGAAAAATCCTCTCTCGTCCCCGTGCAATTCAAGTACGCGGTGTTCTCGGACCAGGCGGTGTGAAATCGACTGCGCAATGCCTCTGATCGCCAGCGGTTCCAGCTCGAATTGTTTGGAATACTCCCGCTGAACCACGGCAAAAACCCCGTCCTCCGAGATATAACCGTCTTCGGTAGCCCGTTTGGATATGCGTAAACTGCATTTTAATTCCAGGCGATCGTCCACGGTGCGCAGCCGGGTTAAAATATTTTGCTCTCCGACCAGATCGCCGTATCTACTGTATTGTAAACCTATGCCTGCCAGCAAAGCCAGAAATCCAATGCCGAATGTCAGCGATGGCCTGGGGTCATGGGAAAGGGTTTGCATTGAAGGTATCAGAAAGGCTACCACGATTAAAGCGAATCTCCGATTGGCTTTTTGTTGGGTAAACGCCATTGCGGTAAAAAGGATGAGAATCAAAATTCCCGGATTTCGGAAAACATCCTGAATCCAATCCGGAACAATATTGCCGACGCCGATCGCATCGGTTACACTCAGCGCATAGTCTTTGATTTTTCCCAGAAAACCATAAGATGTCTCGGGGGACGCCGGCAGGCCGGCGATTCTGCCAATCAACAATGCGACCGGTAACATCAGCAGGCAGTGCAGGATTAGATTTATCCCATTGGGGCGCCCCAGCAGATAGCTTTCCCAACAGAAGCCCGCCACAATCAAAATGGCTAAAATCCCAACAAATATGCCCTGGTTGTATGTAAATTGTTTGTCGCCATACCAGGGATCTTGCCCCATCAACGCGATGGCCGCAATATAACATACGGCGACAAAAATCCATTTCGGATCCCCAATGTTGATCACTCCGGCGCTCAATATGTTTTTAGGCTGGGGTAATTTTTTCGCTTCGCTTGGATGGGCAGTATGTGCGTTCATTGTCTCTGAGTATATTTGATTTCTTTTTTTAGTGCTTTGAGATCTTGCTCAAGGGTTTTACGTCTGAATTTGGTGCCCTGAATGACTTGTTGCCCTTCAAACCACCACCAACGATCGAGGATATGGGTATAGATATCAATTTTTAGCGCTTTGGCTTCTTTTATGTCGGCCAGTTCCGCTCTGTCGCAGATATCCAGAGCTTTATCGCGAAAGACGACATCCGGATGATTGTCTTCCCGGTAGCCACCGAGCTTCCAGATCAACACATATAATTTGGCCTGTTCCAGGCGCAGTTTCTGATAGAGTTCGAGGAGGACACTCGCTTTTTCTTTGGCCTCCGGATGTTGACGTTGTGCGTTGAGCGCATTGCAGGCATTTTCAACCTGTTGAATTACCGATTCGGCCTCCTGACGATAGGCCTGTTTTATTTCCGCGGTGAATGCTCGAAGTCGGTTGGTTGCCGAAAGAAACGCTTGCACATAAAAGTAATTGGCAAACGGGTCTTCCGGAAGAATCTGAAGGTATGCCTGGCTTGCTGTTTTTAAGGTATGAACTCTGCCCGCAGCCGACAACAATTCCCAATAGCGGTAATGCACTTTTTTCCAGCGCTCCCAGTTTTTCTTCGGCACGACTTCAAGTGCTGATTCGGCGACGCGAATGGCATCGCTGAGTTTGCCCTCCCCGAAGTAAAGCCGATCGATTTCAAGAAGGACATTGAACCATGGCTCATTGCGTTTGTTGATATGTGCCAAATTGTCTTCAGTGATCGGTCCCCCAATGGTCATGGTGCCGAGATCTTGGGTGCGGGGTTTGAAAAATCGTTCGGTCGGAAAGAGAAAGATAACCAGCACTGCTGCAACAACGGTGAGCAGGATTAAACGCAACCTATCCGGAAAGGTGGTTTCGGATGGCTGCAGCGCCAGTGCAATTGCCAACGGATCATATCCTTCCTCTTGGGCGATGGGTATGCGTTCATCCGCCTCAAGGGTTTCAGATTTCGGCAAATAGCCGACCATCGTCCGGGGATCCGAGCTTTGCTGAATTTGGACAGCTGACGGCTCGCCCTTAGCCGGTACCTGGGAGTTATGTTGGTCCGAATTCATTTCATGTAATATTGATGAACAAGATCCTTCACTTATTTGAACCGTCAGGTAGGATGGTATTTTCATCAATGACGGCTGTTATAAGCTGATCTTCCATCAGGGCTGCATCTTCTAAATTCGCTCCACTCAAATTGGTTCCCGAAAGATCCGCTCCGCGCAAATCAGCCCGCCTCATGTCCGCGCCCTTGAGGTAGGTGCGAAATAAATTAGCCTCTTTTAAATTGACGCCAACCAGATTCGCGCGACTGAGGTTGGCCATAATTAAATTCGTCTGAGTTAAATCGGCATTGCTCAGATTCGCCTGGCTCAGATTGGCCTCTCTCAGATCAGCTCCCGACAGGTTGACGTTCATCAGGTAAGCGCCCTTAAGATAGGTTCGGAACAAATTGGCATCCTTCAGATTACTGCCGTTTAATTTGGCTTGTCCAAGATTGGCCATAATCAAATTGGCCTGCTGCAAATCTGCATTGCTCAAATCGGCTTGGCTGAGATTTACTTCTCGCATATCGGCGTCTTGAAGATCGGCCAGGCTCAGATCGGCGCCGATTAAATCCGCTTCTCTCAGATCGGCCATGTTTAATGAAGCTTTGGTGAGCTTGGAATTGCTGAGATCGGCCCTGCGCAGATCTTTGCCCTCCAGCTTAGCCTCACGCAAATTGGCCTCACTCAAGTTGGCACGGGCGCCCTCTTTCTGTCTGGAACTAAACCACAGCTGATGCGCGTCTAAAATTTTATTCAGTTTTCGGTTGGAGACCTTTTTCCAAAAGAATAAGTTCATATACTGATCTCAAAGAATATAGACGCTTTGAAAAAGTAAAATCTGCTCTGCTTTTTCGTGGATTTGCGAAGCACTTCACTTTCTGAAATCGGATGCGAAGTCCCGCCTATATTTGGCGGAGCCTTCAATCACGATCTGAGGTTTGAAATCAGTTTGGCAAAGAGACGCAAAACCCACTGAATTCTAACATATAATTTATCAGAGTGAAAGATTAGAGCATCTTTTTTCGCATTTCCACTATGCGCCCAGTGAAGAGATTTCTCTATTACGTATTTTCGATTTTGTTTCTTGGCAAAATATCACCGATATGAAAGGGAAACAAACCCTCCGGACGGTCCTTGAAGTAGAGCTTCAATGTCTCCTCTATTACCGTAAAGGCAATATTATGCCACGGTATTTCTTTTTCAGTAAAAAGTCGGACTTCATTGCTTTCGCTTCCCGGTCTGAATTTGCCATCGATTAAATGCGCTCTGAACATTAAATAAACCTGGTTGACATAGCAAATATTAAACAGCGCGTAAGGCGTTAAAATTTCAACGTTGGCGTATGCCTCTTCATAAGCCTCACGTGCTGCCCCGGCGGAGACCGTCTCCCCGTTTTCGAGGTAGCCGGCCGGCAGCGTCCATTTATCGGAACACGGCTCAATCGAGCGACGGCACAGCAGGATTTTATCCTCGAATTCCGGAATGCAGCCGACCACCAGCTTCGGGTTTTCGTAATGAATGGTTCCACAGGCGTCACACAAAAAACGCGGTCTATCATCACCCGGTGGTACACAGAACTTTAGTGTATTCGCACAGTTGCTGCAGTAGTTCATCCTTGCTCCTTAGAAATGATTTCGAAAGTCCATCTTTTAACTGAAAGGCACTTTAATGTTCCGCATTTTCTCCTCTCTCGCTCAGCGAGACGGGGTTTCATATCTGATTTAAATCACAATTCTACTATAGGTCCAGCATCAGATAATCGGCATCGTTTTTAGTAACGGTTTCGGCTTCCAGGCTTCCCGACACTTCCGGTAAAATCACCGCGTAAGGCAGCTGTGAGCGGTCGCGTATTTGACGCGGAATGGCTGCCTTTTGGGCATGACCGGTGCCGGTTAAAATAACTACAACGGCGTCCGGATTGGCTTTCAAATAATTCAGCGCATTGATGGCCATCACATTGTCCCAAACCAACTGGGCTTCGCAAAAATAGGTAAAGTTCAGATTGCCATGGGAATGTGCGCCGTAGGCTTTTCGGATGTAATCCATGTATTCTTTGTCAACCCTGCAGGCAACATCCGCAAGCTTGCCCTTTTTTTCTTCGGAAAGTGACTGGAATCCATGACGCGACACCTGCCGGGTGATATCCCGGGCAACATTGAGCCCGATCATCGGAATCTTTTTTTCTCTGGCATATCTAAAGATCATACTATAGGCCGGCCAGGGAAAATTCCAATTGTCGTAGTATATTTTTTGAAATTCGTTTTCTTGCATATCACCTGAAACCCAGCGGTTCAATGCTTGCTGGCTGTCACTTCTAAACATCTCAAGGCCGATAGCTACATTCATACCGGATTCGTGCAGGGCCTGGATAACGTTTAGCTGGGCCGTATGATGGCTTTGCGTGCTGTGATGTTCACCCACCAAAATTATCCGGTTTTTCTTGAGTTCCGGAATCACCTCGGACATAGAGGTTTTCTTTTCCTGGTTCAGGTCGAACATGGTTTGGTCTAAATACGCTTGTTTTGCCAAACAGCTGGTGGAAAGAATTAATGTGATCACAACAGCGATTATCTTTTTCATAAGCGCTAAACTCCCTTACATGTTGGTGGCATTGATCCAATTGTTTCAGTCATCCTTTAAATGTTGATTTTGCGCACAGTCGGCCAAATTTTTGTGCGCATGGTTTGCGGCCCTGCTTCCTAATCTGTTTTTTGATTCCATTGATATACCAGAGGTGATTCGTTTATTTGCCAAAATCCTTTATCCTGATTGTTTCCGTTTTGAAATGCAAGATAGCTGTATTTCCCATAATGGGTAATTTTGCGAGCAACCCTCTCGGCATGGTCTGAAGAAAGCGGCCAAAACAACGCCGCGACCCGATCGTCGACATAAGGATGAGTAAAAACTCCGAAAAAAACATCCGAAGTCCCATCGTACGACTTTTGATTCAAAGCAAATGCCTGATCATGAAGGACGAGCTCATTCGGCATACGGCGCAGAAGCTCTTTTTTCTTCGGATTACCAATCATTAGAATGTCATTTTCGTGCAGCTGCGTTTGACTGATGTTGCTTTCGGAGACAATTTCGTACGTTTTTAGGCCCAGGGAAAGGGCCAGAATTTCAGCCGCCTCCCTGAGTGCCGGTTCTATATTATCGGACAAAACAAATAACACGGATGCCGAGCTTTTCAGAGCGTTTATCGAAGGCGGTATTTCCGAGTCGAAAAGCCGCCTCATCATATCAACATCCGGATCCAGAATAAGCTTTCGGGGCGGATTTTCGCAGCCCACCATAAACGGTGTCGACTGGTCCGCGGTTATGTTTAGGTTTTTGAATATCTTTTGGTTGCGGCTCTCCAGCATCAGCTTAAGTTTAAATCGGTAATAGGGTCTTTGCTGAAGGATACGACCCTTAATTCTCCATCTTCCGTCCGAATGTTCGGTGCTAACACCATCCAAATAAAAACGCGGCGCGCCTTTGCGATGAACCCACTGGTCAAAAAATGTCTGCAGCGAGCGATTCGAACGTTTCTCGAATGCCTGTTGCAGATTTGTCCAAGCTGTTGGTTGGAAAAGCCGCTGGCGGTATATATGCCGAAGGGCTCCCCAGAAAGCATTCTCGCCCAGCAATTGTCGGAGCATATGAAATACCATGAGCCCTTTGTCGTAACCGATGGTTTTGGTGACGGGGTCATGGCGACTGATAAAGCGGTTTAAGGCAAAATCGTTTTGTGGTTTGACCAAGGCGGCATAGTTGCGCAGTGCTTGCAGCCGGTAGTTTCGGGCTGCCGATTCGGATTTTTTTTCTTTATAAAAATAATCCGC
>WOR8_10000846_pt1 | contig 42257 bp, 50 predicted proteins | sample DeeMarSeWOR38_10_FD_19890 | JGI IMG/M metagenome (IMG submission 19890)
CAAAACCGGTCTGGCCAACGGAAAAAAACCGCGTCAGCCACCCCAGTTTGGCATATAGATTGGTAGGATCGCCTTCGTCCTTGCGGTCCAGCAACCCGGCCGCCATGGTCAGATTCAGCCCGGTACCCTCGTGTAAGATTGAAAACGAACCATCGTATTTTAAGTTGGCATTGTCCTGGTTTGGTTCAGCGACCGCCGCCGCCGCCGCCGCTTTGAAACCATAGCCCTGTCCGCCCCAAAACAAGGCCCCGTCATAACGCTGATCGCTGATCGCCGAGCCGGCCAAATGAAATCCCCAGAAGGTGGGCGTATCATAGCGAAACCTGTTTTGACGGCTCAAACCGTCCTGGTTGTTAAACGCATCACCGACAGTGACATCCGTGAGTGAATTGTCGCCGCGGCTTTCTCTGAACAACATCCCGCCGGCAGGGTCGGCGACACTCGAGTAAGCAATTATATCGACACCAGACATATCGACTTCGGCGGTGTTGTTGGAGGCCGTGTCGCCCTTGCCCAGCCAGATCTTACCAAAGCGTTTGCTGTCCAGCGTCACATCCGCCCAGCGTACATCGAAAAAATCGTCTACATCTTCATCGTCCTGACTGACGTCTCCGGATTCGTTGGAGGTCTGGGCGACTTCAAGTCGTGATCCAAGCGTCAGATCGTCGGTCGCTATAGCCTTGCCTACGAAACGCACGCGGGTATTGCTGGTGTCGTTGTCCACGAAGTAGAGATCGGTGTTTTTGCCGTCATCGATGAGATTGACTGCCCGATTGACCTGCCCTGAGATGGCCAGTTTAACCCGATCCTGACCCGATGTCACGGTCTTTTCAACTTCCCTTTCGGTTTTTTGTGACTTTTCGAATGCCGACATGGCCTCTTTGGCCTCGGTTTGCGCGTCGGTAGCGGTTTTTTTCAATTGGTTCAACTGTTGTTGCAACGATTCCAACTGCTGCTGTTGTTCCTTGATGAGACGTTCCAGTCGTTCAACCGTTTGGGCGTCCACGGTTCCTTCCTGAGCTGCAGCCGGACTCACAAAAAACAACCCAACGGTCAGCAACAGCCCCAAAAAAATGACGGTAGCCTTTCGTTTCTTTTTCATCTTATTCTCCTTTTTGTTTTATTTACAACCCGCAAAAAAAACCAAACTCACCTCCTTTCCGGGGTTAGAGATCGACTAACCCGTTGAAAGTGAAAAACGCGCCAATTTCAATCGTGAAGATAACTACGCCTCCAGCGTTTACAGAATTTAAGTTCAAAATTTAAACGGTATAATAAAATAATCGGAAACAAATGGAACCATAATCGAAAAACAACAGAACCCGCCTTTGGAAAGAAACCGTGTCTCCTTTTTATTGAAACCAGTTAATTTATATATAATCAGGAACTAATGTCGGTATATGGTTTTCAGTATGATAACCGGGTTTGGAAATTGTTAGGAAATTTGGTTAATCATGTTATTTTTCATGGAATTTAATTTTATTTACATGTCTTAATTGCTGAATTCAATAATTAAAACAATTTCCCTGGGAAGAATGGCGGATCCTGCGGATGAAATCCTGCCGGTTTTATTCGTCTGTTCGGAAGCCTCCAATTTTACAACCGGTCAAACAATGTTGGTTGAGGGCTATAAGGCTGCATAAAATCACGTCTGTTTTAAAAACGTCCAGACGGTTTCACTTTTCAACATTCGGGCAAATTTAGTGTCCTTTTTTTCGAGTTGTTCCCATTCCGGCAGGGAATAAACGATAATTTCAGCCGGCACCGGTAAATCTTTGAGATCCCAGCTGATCGAGCGGCGTTCGAATGACTCTAATGTTTGATTAACGACTGCGATCAAATCGAGATCACTGCCGACTCCCCAATCGCCGCGAGCGTACGATCCGAAATAGCCGAGACGCACAATTTCAGGCCTCTGCTGCACCTGTTCGACGGTCCAGGAGCGCACGGCCCGGTCTACCCTCTTTCGGCTAGGCCATTTGAGAACGGACGAATTCAAGGATCTCACCGGCATAGTTGATCGCATCCCTACTCTGGATTTTGCCATAGTGCTCAAACGGCGCTCCTTCCGGGTGCCCGTTGGCATAACGCAGTAAATCTTCCGAAATGGTCGTCGGAAGTTCATTTAATAACCGGGCAACGACATGCCCCCATGCTTCCTGTTTCAAGAATAAATGCAGCGCTTTGACGGCTTTTTCAGCTGACTGCTGGGCGGCAAAACAAGCCCATTCATGTCGGCCTTCCTTTTGAGAAGACTTCGCCTGTTCCAGATCTCGTTCCGCCTGGGCAAACCAATCTTTAGAACGTTCGGCCATGGAGCTTTTCCTATATCTAAGCGTTGAGATTTCGGAGATGTATTGCATATCATGCCCGCCCAACTATGGCAATAAGTTTGGTTTGGTATTGGGCTGTGAAGAATTGGGAATGGCTGGAACTGAGATTGCAGAAATAATTGGTCTAACCCAGCCGGCAGTCAGCAAAGCAGTGCAACACGGTGAAAAGTTTGCATCGGATTACAAGTTGAGTCTTGCTGATGAGAAAAGATTGTTATCTTCTGATGATAGTCCCCATTGGCCTTATTGCCGCTGATCTTTCACTGCGACAACTCTTGAAGGCTGTAAATTAGCTATCTGACGATTTTCATTTATGCCGACGATGACCGAAGGCCTACTTTTCGCCCCCCTGCAGTAATATTTGTGGTTCGGTAACATCTGATAGGTTTCAAAAGATTGAGTAACCTATTGATTAGACTCTAACCGCCCATAATTTGACATCGTACAGCCGCTGAGGACTTTTACGATTGTGGGAAACAAAATGATTCCTGATAAAAATCTTTTCCTGTTTAATTTTGATCTAATCATTTGACTGATACCGCTACTTTGACCTTGTTAACATGATAAACCGTTCTTCAATCATTAATGCTGTGCGTGTCGAGGATACTGTTTTCTCCAATCACGTGTACGGGGGATTGTCTTAAAAATTGTAAAGTTATATTTTCATGAACGTCTGCGCTGTCTGCGGTTCCCTTCGTCGTTACATATTTATAATTCCTCAGCAGTCAATTGCACCCATTGAACAAGACGATCTCGCAACGGGTTGTCAATCCTTAGCATGCAGATTCGTTCTATAAGGGTTTCCGAGTTGATCATCTCTTCAATCAGAAGTACACGCACAAACTCTCTGTCTTTTTCCCTGTAGGCTGCAAGTTTGCTCGCCGCAAGATCGTGTGCTTCTAAACACCATCCGGTTTTGCCGTTAGTTGAAATCTCGTCAAAAACCGGCGTTACTCTGTTTTTCCAACCTTGTGGTAGAATTGCGGCCTCTTCTGTGGGCAAACCATGTACATAAAAACCGTGGGTCTGATGAAAAAGGGACAGTTCTCCTAATACGCCGTCGATGACGTCGATTTTTTCAGGCCGATTCTTTGGTTGGACATCCACCTCGATTGAAGCGCGAAGTTCTTCAGGTGCATTCGGAAATTCTCCGAGAATTGCTTGCGAGCCGAATATCCAAATCTCGGAATCTTCTGAGACTTCGCATGCCGCCCTAATTGCATGTTCAAGTTGTTGACGTGTCATTTTTTCTTACCGAGTTCTTTCAGCAAATTCCTTCGTTCCTCAAAGTCCAGAATGGCGAAAAAAGGATTGCTCTGACGTAATCGATTTGCTCTTTGGCTGGTCGATGTTAGGAATCGCGATAAACGCCGAATAGAATAGGATTCCAAGATATCACGCCACTCTTCAATATCTCTAGTCGCGAACCCAAGATCGCTTCTTAACATGCGTAGGACATGTTCCCTCGCTCTTCGTACCAGGGAAGTATCGAATTCTATAGCTTCAGCTAACTTGCGCGACAGCTCTAGCACCTGTTTTTCCTTTTCCTTATGAGTGAGAGGCGCAGCGAACAACTCTCGACTATATTTGTCCGGAAATGGCAGAACTCCGTACAATGGGGTAACCCTGTGTGCTTCTAAATCGGGAAGATCTGCTTTGGAGTATCCATTCACCTCAATTGTAAGATCGAAGTCTCGCTCTACCCGATGCAGTTGCTTCTGCAGTCTTTGTATGTATTTGGCCAGATGCTTGGTTTCATGCAGGATACCTATTATCATTGGGTCTCCAAATTCATTCGGGAAATCTTGAATCCATGCCCCATGCGCAAAAGGTACCAGTTTCTCGATTTTTTCTTTAATGGAGCGAAGAAGAGCTTCGTAACGCTCCTTTTCAGATTGAAAGAGCCTGGCCATTGATCTCACAAGCTTATCCGAACGGCGAAGTTCATACTGATGTTTTCGACCCCCGCCAACGCGAACGACAAAACCCGATTGGAGGAGTCGCTTTAGTGCTTTATGTGCCCCTGGGATAGTAAGTCCGGCATGCTCGGCCGCATTAGGCGCGCTGAGAGGTCCATCAACCGCGTTTGCCAAAACCCTCAGCAGGCGCACGTTGGCCTGTGTACCCAAGATTTCATTGAGTGGATTGCGTAGAGAATTTTGGTCAGAGACAATCGGCCGCATAACTGTGTAAACTCCTTTTTATTTAGATATAACCTGGAAACTGCAACTTTATAATAAACAATAGTTTATATTTGTTAATTATAAATTATTTTTATCAACTATTGTTTATCTTTTAATTATCAATCATCGGGATATAGTGCAAGCCTTTTGTTAAAAAATGTGCCTATAAACGAAGTGGTCATGGAAATATAACTTCCCGATTCTCATGACCGTTTCCCTCCATAGATTCTTAGGAGCCGGAGACCAATTGGGGCGGATCCTCTAATTTGTCTCGTTTGCATTCATTTCAAACACCTTAATCCGGCTCTAGACGGCCGAACCTGCGCCGGATTATCCCTGCTTTTCAAAATTCTATTACTTGAGTTTATAATAATCTTAATATATTAGAATAATCACTTCAACTGGCACAGAGCTTGAAAATGATTTTATCAATGGACTCGTTGAGAGTACTGTGGTTGGTGCTTTTCTGAAACCTACCTTGAGCGATTGTTGAGATTGCCGAAGATAAAAAAATGAAATCTGAAACACGGAGTTTGGGTGACAGCCTGTTATATTCAATCAATGATCAGTGGGATAACGAATGGGCAAAGAAAAATGGCACAAAAAAGTATACGGAAAAAAAAGCAAAAATGGCTGATACCTCTGATCTGTCTGGTGTTCATGGGGCTCGCGGCAGCGGTTTTGTATGGTTTAATGAGCAGGTCGTCGATTGAAACAGCAGCGCCGGTTTCACAAAAAAAAGAAACACCCGAATTTAACAAATTGGCAGGCACCTGGGTGCGCCCGGACGGTGGGTATGTGATTGAGATCAGCAAAATTCATCCGGATGGTAGGGTTGACGCTGCGTATTTCAACCCCCGGCCGATCTATGTCTCCCGCTCAAACGTTTCAGAAGAAGGCGGAATAATTGAACTGTTTATCGAACTCCAGGGTAAGGGATATCCCGGATCCACTTACACGCTGAAATATAATCCGGAACATGACGTGATGGTGGGGATCTATTTCCAGGCAGTCATTCAGCAGCCGTTTGATGTTATTTTTCAAAGACAGTAACAGTCACCATCGGCAGAATGCTTGACGGGGATTTGACACCGTTCAACCTCTCATAACGTGCATCATGTTCCCGAAAACCTGATCCTTAAAGATTACATATTTTGTGACGGCACAGATGAACAGATCCGTGGTAGCTTGTTCATCAGAAGTCCAGTGAAAAACCTGCGACCTCGGGTTGCCCTAAAATTTCAACCGTGGTGACATAAATATTGACAGACCATTCGTATCAGGCTTTCCTGACCAGGTTGATCCTAAAATGGAGGAATTATGGAAACTATCTGGAAACTTCAAGATGCTAAAAATCAATTCAGCAAGGTTGTTGAAAATGCTTTAAAAAGTGGTCCCCAATATGTCACTCGCAGAGGAACCCAAGCGGTAGTCGTTTTATCGGTCAGAGATTATGAAAAATTGATTTCCAATAAACTTAGTTTTAAGGATTTCTTACTTAGTTGCCCGAAAATGGATACGGATTTTCAAATTGAGCGATAAAAAGATTATCCAAGGAATATAAAACTGTGAAATATCTCATAGACACATAATTTAACCTTAGTAACCAGAAATGAAAATGATTTTACGCCGAGCAACATACCCATCATTAATCCATGGAAATTATAAGATTGAATTTGTTCCCTTCTTTCCGAAATTCCGCCTGGGTACATGGATGTCAATTTAAGTGACGAAAGTACTGTCGGGTGTGACAGCGTTCCTGCCTGATTTGGATCAGAGTTTCGTACCGATTTAAAATGATCTGGTATCTGTTAAATGTCGGCGTTGATTTTGATGACGACCAGGGTGATGTCGTCGGCCGGTTCAACTCCATCCTGGAACTGTTTTAACTCGGCCAATATAGCATCCTGGATTTTTGCGGCCCCGGCGTGAGAATTTCGTCGAATAATGCGGTATAACGCTTGTTTTCCGAACATCTTATCCTGGGGATTGCGGGCCTCCCAGATGCCGTCGGTGCTCAATAAAATAATTTGGCCGGCTGCCAGATCGGTGCGTTTTTCTTCCATATATTGCCACGTGTCGTCGATTCCCAACGCAATACCTTCACCGGCCAATTCGTCAAAACGGTCCGTTGAGGGATCATAAAGCACCGCCGGTTCATGCCCGGCTCGCACCCAGGTCAGGCTGCGATTGTCCATATCAATCTGCAGGAAAAACAGGGTGATGAATCGGCCGCTATCCTCCACGTCCCGGGTCAGTTGGCGATTTACATCGCCGACCACATCGGCGATGCTGCCGGATAAGGCCGAACGCTGCCGCAGGAACGCTCTGGCTGAGGCCATCAGCAGGGCCGATGGAATGCCGTGTTCGGATACATCGCCGATGACAATGCCATATTTTGCCGCAGCTGTTTCGTCATGGTTAAAAAAGTCAAAATAATCGCCCCCGGTCTCGTCGCAGTAGATACTTTTACCGGAGATGTCCAACCCGGGGAATTGGGGATCTTCTCCGGGCAATAGGTTTTGCTGTACTTCTTTGGCCAGATCAAGTGACTGCTGCAGCCGGTAACGGTCTTTGAGGCCTTCGGTCATCTGATTGAAGTTTTCGGCCAGCGCGCCTAGTTCATCATTGCTGTTCACCGTTACAGTTGCGGTCAAATCCCCTTTCTCCACCCTGGCCATGGCGGCTTCCATGCGGCGCACCGGATCGATAATGCCGGTGCTGAACAGGCGGGATAAAATGAGCGCAACGGCAAGGGTGACGGCCAATAAAAAGGCAGTTAAGTATAACAGACTCTGGATGACGTCTGACGGGTCCAAGACGAGCATCAGGCGGGCTTTGTTATACGATAAGACCGCCATCAAGATCAGCGGTAAAATGCTGGCTAAACTAAAAATAACCAACATGCGGCTGCGCAGCTTCAGGCGAAATACTCCCGGCGTTTTAGCCAACCCGCCTTCGGGGAAAAAATAGGGCCATATTTGCCGACATTTGGACTCGGTAATGAAATAAATGATGGACGCGGTGATGATGCCGCCGATAAGGCAACCGACAAAAACCCTCAGCCCGGCGATCAGTTCAACCGCGAATGATTCACCACCGCCGGATTCTGCAATTAACGTGTGAGTTGTCATCGTAACTCCGGCTAAAAACCAGGTCAAAAGACTTACCAGTGCAGACATCAGCGGCAGATCGAGGATTTTGCGCTGGGCTGTTTTGCGCAGGTCTGCTTCAATCTCGCTGTCTTGGGCTTCCAACCGCAAAAATTGAATTAAATCTTTTTGCCACCGATGCATCAAACCTGTGGCGATAGCAGCCAGGAACGGAAACATAATGCCGACAACATAAAAGGTATTTTGGATCCGAAGGGCCGAAAAGACCCGGTCAAAAAAAACAAAATAGGATGTAACAGTACAGGCTCCAATAAAATTGGCACCCACCTGCCACCATCCGAGTCGGCGCCCACCCCTTGTATACATCGCATGCAGTGACGTATCGGGTCTGATTGTTTCGCCGTTCACCATTGTTGCTTGCCAAATTTTTTAGCTGAAGATTTCGAATCGTTTAAATGCATTTTTTGAGATCGCTTCAAGAGATATCCAATTGATACCCCGAATCCATTATCTATTCACAGTTCAAGGTTGGACACGTATTCATTTTCCGGCAAAAACACATTCAACCTGCCCCAGGGCGGAGGATATCACTTTCACGGCATCATCCACATTTAGCGTGGCGGTGTTGATAACCAGATCATAGTTGGTGGGATCGGCAATATCGGCGTTAAAATACTTGCGGATAAACGCCCGGCGGTCCGATTCGGTTCGCATGACCCGTCTTTTCGCCTCTTCATGCGAAATATCAAATTCTCTTGAGACGTTTTTAATTCGCCAGGCCTGCGGCGCCACAATACGGACGCTGAATCTTTTTTCAGGAGGCAGAATAAAATTGGCACCACGACCAACGATGACGGCATGACCGTGTTTGCCGATGGTTCCAATCACCTTCATCAGGTGTTGCATGTACCGGTCGGGCCACAGATGGCGCGCATGAACAAGAGAAGAGATCCAGTCTTCAAGTGTCGAAAGCCCCCGTTCATCCAGGGTTTCCACAAATTTTTCACTTACATCAGCGCGTTTGGCAATTTCATTAATGACTTCCTGGTGGAAAATGTCGATGTTGAGTTTTTCGGCCAGTCGGGTTGCGATGATGCGACCACCGCTGCCGGGTTCTCTGGATAGGGTGACGATGGAAACACCCCCTTTTTCTTCCTCCTCTTTTTTACGCATGATTTGCCAGCGATGCACATGTTCTTCGATAATCTGAGATATGGTTTTCATTAGCCCTCCTTTGATCTAAATTGGGGTCAAGGATTTTGAAAACTATCCAATAGATATATCTCTCTATAATCTTTAAAGACAGTGCTAATCTGGAGGACCTGATCATAAATCAACATTACCCCAACACCGTTGTCAGGACCGGCCGGCTATGATCTCAAATTAAGAATACGCATAGTCGGTGTCAACTAGGAAGATCATCATCAAAGCCGGGCTAGTATGGCGGGCAATTCCGCTTTCGATTAGCGATGAAGATTCCTTGGTGGAAAAAGTTCCGAAGTCAAACACGAACTCGCACACGAGATTCTTTTTCAAAATATAATTGGTTGACTTGCATTTACAATTAATCGGCTGGAGGGAAGAGGGTGTCAGAATGAAAGCAACCACTCCTGAGGCGGGTTTTACCCTTACCCCCCTTCCTGAAGGGGAAAACGGCATGAGTATTGCCGTTTTAAAAGGCGGCAATCCCGACCGGTCCCAGCGCCCAAAATGCTCGTTCGATCGGTGTCCAAAAGCAACTTTACATCTGCCAGGTCGTCTTTGATTTCGATTTGATTGACGAAGCAATTAACCGCGGGGTGTACTCTCTTTTTTTTTAAACGGATTGAGCATTCGCAGGATACCGCTGCCAAGATATTTTTCAAGCAGCTCGAAGTATTTGCTGGCTGCGCGCCCATCGCTCATGGCGATACGAATGCGGCCGTTGAGACCAGCCAATACCATGGCAGCGGCTACGAGGATTATTTTCAATCGCGACATTTTATATCCATTGAACCTTCATATGACAGATTTACAATTTACAACGAAACGGGAATCGGGTACAACAGCAGGAATTATTGATGCCAGAGCTGAAGTCGAATGAACGGTAATTCCATGGGATTGTAGGATCACTTCAAAATTCCAGATAAGAATTAGGTCGCGTACTACAAAGATGCATGACCTTTCTTTGGCGACGATAACTGCCGTAGCAGTTGATCATATAAGGTATTGTTTTTATGAATTTTACGAATTATCAGATCCCTTCGACGTTAGGGATTTTGTTGGGATCCGTCATGGATCTGTTGCTTTTTTATATTTTCATTCATTTCGGGATCCCTTGGAACAGCGCCCATGTTATCAGCTTTCTGGCCGGAACAATCGTTCCTTGTATTTTATGGTTTATATGGCCGCAGACACCCGCGCTTGCTCAAAACGGTATTCGGCAATTTTCTTCTTGGATAGTCATTGAGCTGCTTGCATTATTTCTTCGCGGAGGGGTTCTAGCCGCCTTGGTTGAGGTAGGCAGTTGGTCTCCGACAACGGCTATTATCTGGGGGGTTGGTGTGTCGTTTGGAGTGACGCTTTTCAGCACTCACAAGTGGATTCTGCTCTCTGATGACAGGCGCATGGATCCAGATAACCGGTGGCTCAGCTTCACGATCGCATTGATCGGATACGCCGTACTGCTGCGCATATTATACGGCGGATCTGTCGAGCTCCTGCATGAGGAGGCGTATTACTGGAATTATGCCCAGCATCCCGATATCGGATATCTGGACCATCCCCCCATGGTTGGATGGCTGATCTGGGTGTTCACCACGTTACTCGGTCATTCGGAGACTGCTGTCAGGACGGGTGCTCTCATGTGCTGGCTGGTTACCGCGTTCTATGCTTACAAACTGGCACATGTGCTAGGCGGTATACGGGTAGCGCTGGGGACACTTTTGCTTGTCACGCTGTTGCCTTTCTTTTTTAGCGTAGGCCTGATCATGACTCCGGATGTTCCGCTGGTTGCGTGTTGGGCAGGCGCGCTCTATTATCTTTATCGTTCATTAATCGAAGAACGCAGCGCGGCTTGGGTCGGCGTGGGAATTTTCATAGGTCTCGGACTTCTTTCCAAATATACGATTGCCCTTTTGGGAATCGCAGCCTTTATATTCATGTTGGCGAGTCGTCGGTCTAGGCATTGGTTTTTAAGGCTTGAACCCTACCTGGCCGTGCTTCTAGCCGGACTTTTGTTTGCCCCGGTTCTCTTCTGGAACGCTGAAAACCAGTGGGCGTCTTTTTTCTTTCAAGGTCCTAAGCGATTTAGTGGTCGCTTCGATTTCGACTTACCCGATCTGATCGGCTGCTTGCTCGTTTTGTTGACACCCACCGGATTTTTAGCCGCCGTAACAAGCGTGGTATCCAGAGAGTCACTCTTCTCCGGCGCTGCAGATATGAGCGACCGGCGAACCTACAGACTCCTGCTCACATTGACTGTACTGCCCCTTTCGGTATTTGTGTTTTTTAGCCTCTTTCGAAATATAAAGCTCAACTGGACCGGACCCATTTGGCTGGGGATTCTGCCGTACATGGCGGCTTTAACATTACCCCATTGCCGCACACCGAACAGCCGATTGTCTGGCTACACCATGCGTGCATGGCCGGCTACCCTTGTAGCGGTTCTTCTTCTTTATGGCGCTACGCTTCACTATGCGGTACTGGGTTTTCCAGCCGCTCCCTATCCCCCGAACCCTTTTGGCATCGGCATGCAGCATATGGCGCAACAGGTTGAAACCGTGGTCGATGCTTTTGAACGCAGAACCGGTGAAACGCCGCTTATCGTTTGCATGGATGGAGACCGATCGGCCGGTTGGATTGCTTTCTATCGCACAAAAATTGCCGGTTTGCAGAATGACTTTAAAAGGGCAGAAATTGTCGATGGCACAACCGGTGGACACTTTTTCGGCAAAAACAGCCACATGTATCGCATTTGGCATCCAATCCGAACGCACCAAAATAGGGCTATCCTGCTCATCGGCCGTGAACGGTCACGGGTGGCGGATGAAATTGTGCAATCGCGTGCCGAACCTATCGGAGATATTGAAGAGGCCGTGTTCCAGAAGAACGGCAAGGTGGCAGGGCGCTTTTTCTACCGATTTCTACGAGTAGGCAACAGCAGTTCAGCTTTTAAGAATTCGGAATAGAATGCATCATACGCCGTAGGTTGCAGCGAACCTATGTTCAGAACTTAAATTTGATACCCCCGCAGACATAGTTGGAACCCGAAGCACCGATTAATTCGAGCACCGATGAGCGATGGTGGATGCGAACGACCATATCCCACCGAGGATACTGGGGCAGGCCGAATGCCAGTTCGAACATGAGATAATTGAGAAACCGCTGGGCATCATCGTCCTCTTCTTTTTCCACCTCGGAAACTTCGGTGTAGTAGGAAAATCCTTCGCCCACCGCGAAGCTGGTATCGATATACTTGTCCCACGGAAACGCATGCCAGCGTCCGACAATCAGCCCGACGAACTCCCATTGGTCACTTCCGTCAAAGTGTTTGCCGACTTGGCCCTCGACTTCAAAGCCGATATACTGTTTATAGTGCCAGAACTCCCGCGCCAGTGCGGCTACGACAACATAGGCATTATCATCAAAGTTGGCCTGAAATGAGTATACATCGCCGATATCATCCTGGGCGGACTCTCCACCGTAAAGGGTCAACGCCCAAGTATACCGTTCGGTATTATCTTCACCGTTTTGCTCGTCGGCCAGAGCGTCATATCCAAAGCACATCAACAGTATAAAGGGGATCCAAAATAAGCGCCGCAGTATTGTATAAACCAACTCTGCTCACCTCGAGTTATATTTGAAAAGTTATTTCTATCTCAGATTATGATGGTTTGGTCAAGAATCTTTTTATATCAGAAACAGAAGCGTGAGCATCAAGATAAAGTACAGGACCAACACCGCGTAGATCGGCAACCATCGATACTCCTCACCAAGAAGCCGGTGTCCGCGCAACACGTATCGCGAAATAGTTTCCGCGGTTGGCTTAGGACGGAACCGACTGATGCAAAAGGAGACGATCACCGCGACCATAAAGCCGAAAAAATTCCACCACATCCAGTACACACCCGGCACAAACCCCCAAAGAAACAGGTTAAAGCCTACCCCGGCCAGAATTCCCGCTGGACCTGACTCTGATCGGTTCCATAGTAGGATGTGTAAAGAAAAATACCACCAATTAGGAATGCCCAAAATGGTGTAGACTTCTGGCTTGCTCGAAAGCCCGCTGAGGGGTCGATTGCCATGCGGCGGACGTCGGGGAACGATGACCAGACATTGTCCAATCCGCCCACTAGGTCTGCAGCATAAATCATACACAAAATTATCCCTGTCAGCAAAATGCCCATCTGAATTACGTCGGAATACACCACGGCGGTAATTCCGCCAAGGGTGTCATAAACGATGGTAACTCCGCCGATAATGACAATGGTCAACCAAAGCGGAATACCGAGACAAACAGAGAGTACGATGCCGCTGGCATAAACGCCGACTCCCGTACCCAACCCACGGCTGATAAGAAATACCATGCTGATCAAATAACGAACGGAAGGATCAAAGCGTAACTCGAGATATTCATAAACACTGACCAGTTTTAGGTGGCGGAAAAAAGGGATTAAAAATGCCATTACAAAGATGATCGCGATGGGTACGCCTAGTTCATACTGCAGCCAGGTTAATCCGCCACCCCTTTTTAGTGCCACGAAGGCGGGTATGGAGATGAAGCTGATGGCCGATGTCTGGGTAGCCATGGTCGACAGTCCTACGGCCCACCATGATAATTTGCGACCGCCGACAAAATAATCTTCCTGGCTCGATTGGCTTCTGCCCAGATAAATACTCAAACCGATCATGGCGCCTAAGTAAACACCGATGATACACCAATCAAGGGCAGTCATACGGGCTCCTCAAAAAAATCCGGTTTAAAAAAATAAGTTTTACTAACAGGTTGAGGCCGATTTAGCAACTTGGGCCCTTAGGGGAAGGTAGAACAGGGAAGAAAGTGAGACCGGAATGATTGGAGATGGGATTTGATACGTTGGTGTTATATCTCAAATCCGGATTGACTTGCTGCGGATATATCCAAATTGCTGCGTTCGAATTCCGCGATCACTTGAGCACCAAGCAGCAGAATAATAACGGCCACTTCAATGCTCAACAAAGCCACTACCGCAGTTGCCAGCGAGCCGTATATAACGTTGACCAGAGACAGCGTTGAGTAGTACCAGACCAGCACATGCCGTATGATTTCCCAAAGTATCGTAGCCGTGATTCCACCGGCAAGGGCATAACGAACAGAGATGCGCCCGACCGGCATCACCAAATAAAGAGAGGTCAGCATCATCACCATGCCGAACATACCCGAAAAATACAGAGCGATTCTAGATGTCGCCTCCATGCTGAAATCATAACCAAATAAGATGATATGTTTGTCCGCCAATGTATCCAATGCGCCGGCGAACAGAGTCACTAAAAATAAACCCAATCCCATCAAAAAGATATATGCATACGGGATGATGGCGGAGATCAGAAAATGCCGGCGATGTTTTCTGGCTCGATGCGAAAATATGACGGCCATGGCGTTTTCAAGCATAGTAAATGCCATGGAGCTGAAAAAAAGCATAAACAGAATTCCGAAAACGCCGACTAATTGACGGCGGGCTAAGAATCCCCATATCTGACCGGCGACCATATCCGCATAACCGGGAATCACCAGTTTCAAATTCGAGAGGATGGTATCATACAACTGCTCCTCTCCAATGAAGTGCGACAGTCCAACTAATATCAGCGCCAGCATGGGGATGATCGACAACAGGGTGTAATAAGCAACCGCGCCGGCGAGAAGCAATCCCTGATTGTGTTTAAAACCGGCCAGCACTCTCAGTAGAAATTTACCGGGCCGTTTCAATATTGAATGGCGCAGTCGAGCTCTCTTCTCCATCGATTTACTTTGAAAATTCTAATTGCAATTTCGTTGTTTTATAAAAATTTTTTAACACGAAAACATGAACCATTTGTTTAACTCAATTGGGGTTACACTTATTTTAGGTTTAGATTCTTGAGCACGGCAAACTTGCTGTCGCTTGAATCTCGAACGCAAACGCAATTTCCATCGTTCAAATTCGTACCGCATATCGAGCACAGTCCTTTGCAATTTTCCTTACAGACGGCTTTCAGTGGAAACGCTAAGACAACCTGCTCCTGGATCCCATTATGAAGATTGATTTCTTCGCCCTGGAACCAAATTAGCCCCATATCTTCGGCATTCAGCTGCACTTCGGCTTGCACGGCATCGTCATTTATGCCGGGTACCAGGCGCGTGTATGTGAGGGCAAAGTTGGATTCAAGGGGTGCACTGAATTCATTCAAGCAGCGTCCGCAGGTCAGGCGAACAACTGATGCCAAGTGGCCCTCGACCTCCACCATATCACCGATCCGGATGGCTCTCAAGTTGGTCTTTATCGGAGCAAGAAACGCGCATTCCCCGCTCTTCACCATGTTTGCCAAAACAGGAAAAACCTCCGCCTTTTCCGCAAATTCAAGGATGAGTCCCTGCTCCGTAATCTGCTCAATATGAATGCGCATCATGCTAAGTGCCTCCATTCCGAGTTGCCGGGAGAATTAATTTATTTTACATTTATTACCAATATAATTATACAATATGGTAAAGCAATTCATGAGAACAGATCATTTTTGCATCAGCCTGTTTTGATAATGAGAGGTTCACTAAAATATGAGCAAAAAAAAGAAACAGCAGACGGATAGCGGCTCAAACTCTGTACCAAAGGACAAGGCGGCGATTAACGGATGCATGCGCTGCGGCGCCTGCTGTGAGAAAGGTGGACCGTCTTTTCATCATGATGACCGTATGCTGATTGAAAAGGGGAACATTCTTTCCAAATACCTATATACCATCCGCAAAGGGGAGCTGGCCTATGACAATGTACAGGGATGCCTGAGAGCCGTAGAATCGGATATCATCAAAATAAAGGGCAAGGGAGATGGTTGGATCTGCCTTTTTTTTGATGAGGAGAAAAAGGCCTGCATGATTTACCCGGAGCGCCCCCTGGAGTGTCGGGCGCTAAGATGCTGGGACACCCGTGAAATTGAGCAAATTTACGCGAGCAACCGCTTGACCAGGGAGGATCTCGTTTCTGATATCGAGGGCCTTTGGGAATTAGTTAGGGATCACCAAGTGCGTTGTGACTATAAAAAGATTCAAAAACTGATTGATGACCTGATCAGCACCAATAGTCCAAGCTCCTACAGAAAACTTCTGGAAATAGTCCGCTATGATGCTGAAATGCGAAAATTGGTGATCTCCCAGGGGGGGCTGGAAGAAGACATGCTGGACTTTTTATTCGGGCGACCTCTAACGAAAACATTACGAAACTACGGGTTCAAGGTCCAGCAGAAAGGCAAGAAGATCGGTCTGGTGCGTGTGACCTAATCCGAGTTTGATAGGTGGTGACTCTGAACATACCGCGTGTCCGGGAACATGGGATGCATTCATTGACACGACAGCCGAAAGGTCATCCAAAATGAAAGCGATTGTTGTCAAACAGGAAAAAACACAGCCATTGTTGGTCTGGGAGGATGTTCCCGATATCCGCTGTAATTCCGAAGAAGTCCTCGTGGACGTGAAGGCGACAGCGGTTAACCGGGCCGATCTGTTGCAGGCGAAGGGATTGTATCCCCCACCACCGGGGGAATCCCAGATTCTGGGTTTGGAAATGGCAGGCATTATATCTGCAATCGGTGATGGGGTAAACGGATGGCAACCGGGTGACCGGGTATTGTCCCTGTTGGCCGGCGGAGGATATGCTGAGCAGGCGGCCGTTCACCACCATTTGTTGATCCGGCTGCCTGCCGATTGGTCGTTTGCCTGGGGTGCAGCTGTCCCGGAAGTCTGGTTGACGGCTTTTGTCAATCTTTTTGGGGAGGGCAAACTTAAGGCCGATGAGACCGTACTTATCCACGCCGGTGCCAGCGGGGTCGGTACAGCTGGGATTCAGATGGCCCGCGAAACTGAATCCGTCGTCTGCGTTACCGCCGGGTCTGAGCCGAAATTATCCCGATGCCGTGATTTGGGTGCCACTGTGGCGGTAAACTACAAAGAGCAGGATTTCCTAGCGGAGATTTTAAATCGGAGGGAAGGAAAGGGAGTCGACCTCATTTTGGATCCGGTCGGTGGGTCATATCTGGAACGAAATCTGAAACTATTAAACGAAAATGGTCGATTGGTGAATATCGGGTTGCTCGGAGGTGCTTCTGCGGAATTGAATCTGGGATTGGTACTCGGGAAAAGCCTGCGGATCATCGGCTCACGTTTGCGCAGTCGACCGTTATCTGAAAAAATACGCATCACCCGGGCGTTTAAGAAACGATTTTGGTCATGGCTTGAAAACGGAACACTTCATCCGGTTGTAGATTGCCTATTTCCAATTCAAGAAGCGCAGACAGCACACCATTACGTTGAACAGAATAAAAATATCGGCAAGGTCATTTTGGAGGTGAATGGTTCTCATTCGTCCTTATAAACTTGAATTTATGCATACGGGTAGGAAGCATAACCATCTTTCATCACGAAAGCACGAAAGAGGGAAAGCACGAGAAAGAACGTTTGTTTTAGTTATCTTTCGCGTTTTCGTGATTCGCCTTTATTTTTTAGTTTATTTCATGAAAAACGTCGATGCTGCGCGTCGGAAACATAGGCTAAGCATAAATTGTCCAATCGATTTGAAAGCTGTTTTTCACAATAGTTGCGATGTGGCCATCAAAGTACTTATGCTCAACCAACCAAAGCCGATCATCGTAGCGGATTTTTAGATGCGAACTGTCGATGATTTGAATGACCCGGCATTTCAGAAGGTCTTTGATTCCGGTCCCGAGCGCTTTCAGCACGGCTTCTTTTGCGGTCCAGTATCGGAAAAACACAGTTGGGGAATTCTTGGCGGAATCTGCAAGTATCCATTCATTTTCAGCGGCGGTCTTGCGGAAAACCCCCTCGGAGCACGAACGGATCCGTTCAATGTCGATTCCTATCGGCGTGGGGCAGACCACGCCGCCGACGTATTGTGTTTTATGGGATATCGACCAGCAGTTGCCGTCTGACGGCAGGGGAGCGCCGTTTTCATCCTGCTTCAATTCTCCGAGGTAGATTCCGCTTTTTTCAGCGGACAGATCAAGTGCCTGCCGGGCGTGGCGACTCAAAAATTTGATTCGGACCTTAGGCTTGAAATGCCGAACCTTTTCAGGCACTGATAATATAACGGGATAGATAGTTGTTTGATCGTGGCCCCCGCCCTTTGGAGTGCCTTTAACAGAGGACCCATCCATAGACGGGACTCCGCAGGGTGAAGATTTCGGGTTTCGGGATTTCTCCATAGTAATTCATCTTTTTTGTTTCTTGCCTGCCCGGGATAAGACCTGTATCTATCCACAAGCTGCACGCCGCAATTGAAACGCCATTATACAACCCTCTCGATGCGCTCCCGCTGATTTCTACCCCCCGCTCTGTCATCTGTCACCTGTCATCTGTTCTTGAATTTTCAGCGCTTCCTCATATATCTTATTTTTCGGAAGCCCGTATTTTTTGGCAACGATCCTGGCAAGTTGAGAAATAGGTTTTGTTTTTAATCTCAGCGCCATTTGAATTTCGGATCGAACGGATTTCCAGTCCACGGAGTCGGAATTTTCGCATCCTGCCACCAACAGCGTGCATTCACCTTTAATCTCCGGCCTCCCCGCTAAGTTCTCTGCGATTTCAGTCAACCGGCCTCTTAAAAATTCTTCATGGAGCTTGGTCATTTCTCTGGCCAACATTCCGGAGCGGTCCCCAAGTACATTCACCATCTCCTCCAGAAGCGTCACAACACGTTTGGGAGATTCGTAAAAAATAAGTGTACGGGATTCAGCGGCCAGATCACCTAAGAGGGTTAATCGTTTGCCTTTCTTTTTAGGCATGAAACCGATGAATGTAAATGAGTCGGTCGGCAGTCCACTCACACTTAGCGCGGCAGTGGCGGCTGATACGCCGGGTATGGGAATAATAGGCAAACCACTGGCAACGGCGCTTTCAATTAAACGGTATCCGGGATCAGACAAGGTTGGAGTGCCGGCATTACTGACAAGTGCAACCGATGTTCCCTGTATCAGTTGTTTGATAAGTTTGAGGGCTTTCTCTTTTTCATTGTGTTCATGATAGGACACGAGGCGGCCTTTGACGTCGTGCTGCGCCAAGAATCGTCTTGTTTTGCGGGTATCTTCCGCGGCAATCACATCGACGGATCGCAGAATATTGAGAGCTCTCAGGGTAATGTCGTTTCTATTACCAATCGGCGTGGCAACTATGTAAAGTGTACCCGGGGAAAGCCGGTTGTTTAAATTATTCGTAGGCAAGGTCGAAGGCATTTTTAATTATGTCTATTTGAGGGTCGTCCTTGTTTGATAGTATTGACACCACATCAAACCGGGCCTTATCCGTTGTTTGTTTTGTGGTCTTCAGGTAGTGGAGCGCTACCATCGAAATTTTGCGTTGCTTTTTAGGAGTGACGGCCCATTTCGGACTTCCGAATCGAATCGATCTGCGTGACTTTACTTCCACAAATACAATCGTATTCTTTTCTTTGGCAATGATATCGATTTCACCCAAAGGTGTGCGATAATTCTGTTCAATGATCTTGTAACCGCGTTTCTTTAGATATTTGGCTGCCAGGGTTTCCCCTTTTTCTCCAAATTTTTGTCTCTGATTTAACATGGGTGAATATCGAATTTGAATAAATTTGTGGTTTTCAAATCAACGATTTGTCAATAGTGATCCATTGCTGTTCATCGCCGTCGTATGTCTTGTGCAACGTGCATCACCGAATTCTAATTAATTGTTCCGCAACTATAATATAATTTGAAACTCAAATTGGCAATCACAAGAATTTAAACTGATTTGGTTAAAATTCGTGAATTTCACTAGAAATATTCTTTAACGCCTTTAAAACTGCGACGATGGATGGGGCAGCATCCGAATCTTCGAATGGCTTGTTTGTGGGCTTTGGTTGGATACCCCTTATGTTTGGGAAAGTCAAATTGAGGAAAATAATCATGGTAACGTTCCATCAGCCGATCCCGGGTTACCTTGGCAATAATGGATGCCGCCGCGATGGAAATGCTCAAGGCGTCACCTTTTGGAATCGGCTTCTGGGGCAGGTCGGACGAGATTCGAAAGGTTCCGTCGATCAATAAGCAGTCCGGACGGGGATCAAGATTATCAACAGCCATATTCATGGAAAGCAGTGACGCCTGCAGAATATTGATACGATCAATCTCTACGGGGTCAACGATTCCGATACCTATGGATACCGCTTTCGCGTAGATTATGTCATAAAGGTGTATTCTCTTTTGGGAAGTCAGTTTTTTTGAGTCGATCACCGCGGGTTCGCAAAATGAGGTCGGCAGGATAACAGCTGAAGACACAACTGGGCCGGCCAAGGGACCCCGGCCGGCTTCATCAATGCCTGCAATTTCTCGATACCCTTTTTTGGTGGCTTCTTTTTCGTAAAACCACAAATCCATCTCGTCACGTAAATCGACGTTCTTTGATTCTGGCGGCTTTTCCCCTGAGCTTGCGCAGGTAATAAATTTTAGCACGCCGTACGCGACCGCGCGTGATGATTTCAATTCTGTCAATAATGGGGGAGTGCAGCGGAAAAATCCGTTCCACTCCGATCCCATAAGAAACTTTTCGAACAGTAAACGTCGCATTGGTGGTGCCTTTGCGCTTGCTGATGACGACCCCCTGAAAAGCCTGAATACGCTCTTTTTCCCCTTCTTTAATTTTCACATTGACTTTAACCGTGTCACCCGGTCCAAAATTAGGAAGATCCATCCGAAGGTGTTCACGTTCGAGTTGTTTTATCTTTTCCATAGTACCTCCAACTTATTGATTATATACAGAATCATTAAAAAACACTAATATTGGTTTTATCTGCCTGCACCTAGCAGGCGATCCAATATGATTGCGGCTGCGGACCGGACCGAAAGGTGATTATAATCGGTGGTACCGGTAATCGGTTGCAGAACGTAATCTGCTTCCGATATCAACGTTTGTGCCAGGCCCCAGGCCGTGCCGAAAACCAGCAAGCAGGGCAGGCCATTTTTTAATATATGGCCGAATTTTTCATAGCTGATGCTTGCCGTGTGGTGTCTGGCGCAGGTTACAGCCGTTTTTGGGTAAATGCCCTCATTTTTCTCAATGTCCTTCGCCGCCGCCTCGATGGATTCCTTGACCCGGATAAGTTCAAGCGCTCGGCGTCTGGCCGGATTGTATTCAGCTCCCGCACCGCTCGTCCAGTGAGATACTATGCGCCGGGCAAGTATTTGCTGGTCACCAAGTGGTGTCACCACATAGAAGGATCTTGCCCCATAGGTCATGGCTGCCCGGGATATGTCGTGTAAATCCAGGTTGGTCAGGGCCGATGCAATGGTGTCGCCGTTTTTGTTGATCACCGGATAATGCGTTAATGCCACATGGAGGTTAGGCATGCGTACCTATTCCTATATTACCCCAGGCCTTTGAGGCTAATGTTTACTCTAACAGCGAAACCCTGGTCCCGGGCTAGGCTTCTTTACTCATTTTCTATGCGCTCTCTGTGTCCTTTCGGGCTTTTTTGAACGATCTCATCCATGTCTCGGGCCCACTTTTTCAGTGTTTCCCGCTCCTGTTCGGTTAGCTCTCGATGCCGCAATAAATCCGGTCGTTTCAAAAATGTGCGTATTAGTGAAGATTCAAGACGCCACGTTTCGATATCTTTATGATGGCCGGATAACAGAACCTTCGGGACCTCGTTGCCCTCATAAGATCGAGGTCGCGTATAGTGAGCATGTTCAAGCAGGCCGTTTGAAAACGAGTCCTTTTCGGCCGAATCCTCACCGCCCAGTGCGCCGGGAATCAGCCGCGTGACGGCATCAATTATCGTCATGGCTGCTAGTTCACCCCCGGTGAGTATATAATCGCCGGTGGAAATCTCATAATCAATGAGATCGTGACAGATGCGCTCATCGACACCTTCATAGCGGCCGCAGACAAATATCAAACCATCCCATGAGGCCAGGTTGCCGGCCAAATTTTGATTGAAAACCCGTCCCTGGGGCGTTAACAATACTATTTTTGCCGAGGGAGCTCGTTTGGATGCTGCACGGATTGCAGCGGCTAAGGGTTCGGGTTTCATCACCATTCCGCTGCCGCCACCGTAAGGCCTGTCGTCTGTCACCTTGTGTCGATCATTGGCGTAATCGCGGATGTCTATGGTCTCAGCAGATATTATCCTTAGTTCGATCGCCCTGCGGATAATCCCGTGTGCCCAGAAAGAGTTTAACATATCCGGGAAAATCGTCAGAACGATGAATTTCATTTGGTATATAAACGCCTAATTCTGTAATTTTTTAAATTGTTGACATAAGCCACGAATTAAAACCAATTCTCAGAACGTATATGGATTCATATTGGCGATCACCGAATTTATCCATTGCTCCAATTCCTGTTCATTCGTAAACACTACTCCTCTTCCAACCCCTCCGGCAAATCAACCTGCATGCGATTTTTTTCCAGATCTATCTTCAATACCACTGATTCGAGAGCGGGTATCAACACTTCTTTTGTGCCGTCCTTAACCACATAAACATCATTGCTGCCGGTTTGGGTAATGGATTCAATGCAACCGAGATAGGTTTTATCGGTCTTATAAACATGGAGCCCGATCAGATCGAACCAGTAATATGATCCGTTTTCCACCTCCGGCAAGTCAGATTTTTTAATCAGCAGTTCACAACCGATGAGCGCTTCGGCCTGATTGCGATCGGTCACGCCTTTAAGCGAAATCAGCGGTGTTCCCGTATGTGGTTTTACCCAGTTTATTTCATACCATTTCTCATAGCCCCGGTCGCCGCAAACGAGAATACTATCGCCGGGTCTAAACACCGTCAACTGTTCCGCAAACGAACGAAACGTGTTGGTACCTTTTATGCCATGGGCACCCACAATTTTGCCCATGAGCACATAATCCTTTTTCGGCGCTGATCTATTCAATGATCTCCAGGACGGTGCGTTTTTTTTCTTTGGCAGAGGCCGCGTTAAGAATAGTGCGCATTGCTCTGGCCGTTCTGCCATGTTTACCGATTACTTTCCCTAAATCCACTTTGGCCACTTTTAACTCCAATACGGAGGTTTGATTCCCCTCAACCTCGGTCACTGAAACTTGCTCCGGATGGTCCACCAGCGCTTGAGCGATGAAGTTGATCAGATCCTTCATAGTCGCATCTCCTTTGTTGGCGGTTGAGTACTCGGGGTAGAATCTGCGGACGTGTTCGGATTATGCGCTTTCAGCAAAAAAGCCTTCCCTTTTTAAAAGGCTTTTTACTGTATCTGTGGGAGTCGCACCCTGATTCATCCAGTATTTGATTCGGTCCTCTTTCAGGGTCACTTTTGCCGGATCAAACAAAGGATCATAGGTGCCGACATTCTCCAAGTATCTTCCATCCCTGGGACTTTCTTTGTCGGCGACAACAATTCGGTAGAATGGTTTTTTTTTCGCTCCGTGTCGGGCCAATCTGATTTTGACTGCCATAGTGTCACTTCTCCTTCAAAACGGTAGCATTCCTCGCTGCATACCGCCTTTATTTATTTTTTTGAGCATTTTTAACATGTGAGTATAGTTTTTAAGTAACTGGTTAACATCCTGTACCTGGGTTCCGCTTCCTTTGGCGATTCTTTTGCGACGACTTCCGTTTATGATGGTATGCTGCCGACGTTCCCGGGGTGTCATCGAGTTGATGATGGCTTCAATTTTTATGAATTCCCGTTCGTCGACGTCCAGGTTCTTCAACTGCTTGAGTTTGCCCATTCCAGGGATCATTTTCATGAGATCGCCAATGGAACCCATTTTGCGAATTTGGACCATTTGATCACGAAAATCCTCAAGCGTAAACTGACTCTTTCTTAGTTTCTTTTCGAGTTCAGCCGCCTGCTTCGCATCCACGGCCTCCTGGGCTTTTTCGATCAGTGTCAGGACATCTCCCATGCCCAGGATACTTGAAGCCAGCCGATCAGGGTGAAATGGTTCAAGGTCATTTAATTTTTCGCCGACACCAAAAAACTTGATCGGTTTACCGGTAATCGACTTGATTGAAAGGGCGGCACCACCGCGGGCGTCTCCATCCATTTTGGATAGAAGCACACCGCCGATATCCAGCCTTTCGTTGAACGATTGGGCGATATTTACGGCGTCCTGCCCTGTCATGGCATCAGCTACCAGTAGAATATCCGAGGGCTTCACCGCATCTTTGATGCGGCTGAGTTCTTCCATAAGCGCATCATCGATGTGAAGGCGCCCCGCGGTATCTAGAAGCAAAGTATCGCAGCCTTGTTGCTGGGCTGCCATCCTGGCGTCCTGACATATCTGAACCGGATCCATGTCCACACTGGAAGAAAATACCGCAACCTCCAGCTGGTCACCCAGTTTTTGTAACTGATCAATAGCAGCCGGGCGATACACATCTGCGGGCACCAGGTATGGTTTTCTTCCCTTCTTACGTAAAAATACCGCCAGCTTACCGGCACTCGTCGTTTTACCGGAACCCTGCAGACCGACCAGCATTATGGAAACGGGGCTTGAACCCGATAAATTCAAATCTTCGTGGCGGGATCCCATTAGCTTTGTCAACTCATCGTTGACTATTTTGATGACCTGCTGGCCGGGAGTTAAACTTGCCAGCACGTCCTGACCCAGGGCGCGCTCTTTAACCTCCGCAACAAATTTTTTAGCCACGCGATAGTGGACATCAGCCTCAAGGAGGGCCATCCGAACTTCCTTCAAGCCTTCCTCGATATTTTTTTCCGTTAACTTGCCGTGTCCTTTGAGCTTTCGAAATACGGCGTCTAGTTTATCGCTCAGATTCTCAAACATAATTTTGGCCGCTTTTTGTCATAAATTGTTGAAAATATAATTCTGACAGTGGTATGTCAAGTAAATTAATTTATTCATTAGACAAAGTACCTATGCTTGTAAATCAAAGCAAAACTAACATCCTCGACCTTACTCGCGAGCAGCTCATTTTTTGGTTGAACGAGCTGGACATTGCCTCTTACCGTGCCGGACAAATACGGAACTGGATATATCTGCGTCAGGCCGACGGTTTTGAGATCATGACGGATCTGTCCAAAGGCATGCGAAGCTTATTGACACGGCATTTTGAAATTCAACGCCTTAACATTGCAGCAGTTGAAGATTCACGGGACGGATCCCGAAAATATCTGTTTAAACTCAAAGACGGCAAGCATGTCGAAAGCGTTCTCATTCCGGAAAGGGATCATTATACGCTGTGTGTTTCAAGTCAGGTGGGCTGTGCCCAGGGTTGCCTATTCTGCTTGACGGCTTGCGGCGGTTTTGAGCGTAATTTAACTTGCGGTGAAATCATTTCCCAAGTTCGTGACATTAAAAACCATATGCGAGAGCCAAAGCGCCTGACCAACATCGTTTTTATGGGTATGGGTGAACCGCTGGCTAATTATAAACATCTCGTTGCTGCGATTGACACCATTGCCGACAGCAATTCCGGGCTTGGATTTTCAAAACGTCGGGTGACCGTGTCGACGGCCGGTCTGGTACCCAACTTAACCGCTCTGGGTCGGGATACAAACGTAAATCTTGCCGTTTCCCTGAATGCGACCGACAATGAAACCCGCAGTAAATTGATGCCGTTAAATCGCACCTATCCGCTGGAAGAATTGCTGAACGCTTGTCGTGAATATCGATTGTCACCCAGTCGCCGAATCACCTTTGAGTATATTCTCATCAAAGGCATTAACGATTCGGAAGAAGATGCCCACCGTTTGGCGAAGCTACTGCAGCCCATCAAGTCGAAAATCAACCTCATTCCCTTTAACGCACATGAGGGATGTGACTATGATCGTCCGGATGAAACCGCGATCCATCGGTTTCAGCAAATTTTGATTGATAAAAATTATACAGCCATCATCCGGCACAGTAAGGGGCAGGATATCTCGGCCGCCTGCGGACAATTGAGGGCAAGGAGTATCGGATAGAGGCAGGAATCATAAAACATTTCTTTTTCTTACCCTATTATTTCCGGCGTATCTGCACAAAAACCAGATTGTAATCGTGCGAGTTGCGGAATTCTCTCTTGACAATGCAATCCCGAAAGGATATTTTTGGCATATGCCAAAAACTATTGTGGAGAATCAATGCCTAGACCAATTAAAGTCAGACGCATCAGCTGCAATCCGGAAGCTAATTATTTTAAGCCAAGGGGAATTCCAGTTGCGGAATTAGAAGAGGTTGTTCTTTCTGAAGATGAGCTGGAAGCTATTCGGCTTGCGGATTTGGAAGGGTTTTACCAGGAAAAAGCCGCAAATGAAATGAGTATATCACGGCAGACCTTTGGGAATATAATTCGCGGTGCTCACAAAAAAATAGCCAATGCCTTAATGTATGGGAAAGCCTTAAAAATCGAAGGTGGCGTGGTTGCGCTGAAAGAGCGGCGCTTTCTGTGTGATGCGTGCAATTATAAATGGACATTGCCGCTTGGAACAGGTCGTCCATCGGACTGTCCGAAATGTGATAGCCAGACCATATTGCGTATGTTCGAGGACCCGGCCGGCGGCTGACGCACCGGTTCTGGTCCTGCGAGGGTAAGATTCGAGAGAGCTTTTGAATAACTCATTTACAAAGGAGGATGCCATGCTAGACGATGTCATAAAACTGGGGGGGAAGAAGAAAAGCATCTTCATCGATAAAGTCAAGGAGATACTTCCCGAAGGGGGAAACTTAAATCTGTGTTTGACATGCGGGGCATGCTCTTCCGGCTGTCCGGCCACAGGGCTTGACGGAATGGATCCCCGGAAATTTTTGCGCATGGCCGCCCTTGGGCTGGACGATGAGATCCTTAAATCAGATTGGGCTTGGATGTGCACGATGTGTCAACGCTGCATCTATGTGTGCCCGATGAAAATCGATATTCCTCAGCTGATATACAATGTACGCGCCAGCTGGCCGAGGGAGGAGCGTCCCAAAGGCATCCGCGGCTCTTGCGATATGGCGTTAAGAAATGACAGTTGCAGTGCTATGGGGGCATCCCCGGAGGATTTCACTTTTGTCGTGGAAGATGTGCTCGAGGAATACCGTGAGGCACAGCCCGAATTTAAGGACATGCAGGCTCCCATTGACAAAAAGGGTGCGTATTTCTTTTTAAATCAGAATTCACGGGAGCCGGTAACCGAACCGGACGAAATGGTACCTTTATGGAAAATCCTGCACGTGGTGGGAGCGGATTGGACCTATGGCAGCAAGGGCTGGGGAGGGGAAAATTATTGTATGTTCCTTGCAGAAAACGAGTCCTGGGAACACATTACCCGGACCACCGCCAAACAGGCAGATGATCTTGGATGTAAAGTATATCTCAATACCGAATGAGGGCATGTGACTTTCTCAGTCCTGGCAGGACTGAAAAAATTCAACATTCCCCACAAATTCGAGGTAAAAAACATTTATGAATACTACGCCAAATGGATACGAGAAGGAAAGTTGAATGTGAATTCCGATTGGAACAAAGATTTAAAAATTAAGTTTACCGTTCAAGATCCCTGTCAAATTGTCCGCAAATCCTATGGTGATCCAATCGCCGAAGATCTGCGCTATGTGGTCAAGACGGTTGTGGGAGAAGAAAACCTTATCGAAATGCACCCGAACCGGTCCAACAATTATTGCTGTGGCGGCGGTGGTGGATTCCTGCAATCTGGATACAAGGAAGCCCGTTTGGAATTCGGTCGCCTAAAAGATAATCAAATCCAAGCCACCGGGGCTAGTTATTGCCTGGCAGGATGTCACAACTGCCATGCACAAATTCATGAACTCAGCGAGCATTATGGCGGGGGGTATCATGTTATCCATTTGTGGACCATCATATGCCTGGCGCTCGGCATCCTCGGTGAAAACGAGCGCGAGTACCTGGGGCCGGATTTGAAGGATGTTGCCGTATATGGAGCGTGAAGCTCCTAATACAGGAGCTATCAGCCGGTAGATACGAATCTAAACCATAAGCAACATCCTTCTATCGAAAAATCATAAGTACCTCTTTTAATGGATCCCCAAATTACAGTCTATGGGGGTGGAGGTTTAAAACTTCAGGAATGCCGACGGCTACGGGCGACCCATTTGCAAGGATGCCGTTTTGACGGATCAGGCACTAGAGGGGGTCACCTCCTTGCGAGCAAAACTTTTGGGGACACCTTCGTATGGGGTGCGCCTCGTAGATTTCAACGTCTTCGGATCCCGCATTGTTTTGAGAATATCAATGCTGTCCTTTAATCCTTTGTTGATGCGACACATCTCCAAGGCCATGCCGACAATCTGGGCAACTGCCTGGACGAAATTTACGTCATTTAATGTGAACTCCCAGGGTTTTGAGGTGTAGACCCGCATACACCCGATCAGTTTGTCTCCTGTGATAATTGGGACCGAAAGGATCGAGGCAATGCCCTCTTTGGCAGCTGCCTCCGGGTATTGAATCCTCGGGTCATCGGAAACGTCGAAAATGCCGACCGGCTGTCTATCCTGAAGGGATGACGCAATTGAACGAAGGGAGCTGATCGGTCCCTTGTCCAAATACTCTGTGCTCAGCCCGTAGCTGCCGGCGAGTTTGAGCTCATCGCTTTTTGCACTGAACAGGAACAGGGTGCAACCTTTCACTTCTAAAGCATGGGTGACACCTTCCACGGTAATCAGGACAATCTCTTCAGGTTCACGGATCATGGAGATGGCTTTGGTAACGCGAATCAGGGTCTCATAGTTGATGATGGGCTTTTCCATAGTGACCTCCTTTCCTTTTGTGGGTGGTAGATCTGAGAACGGCCCTTGTTTAAAACGGCCCTGATGGCAAGCATTTTTCCTTCGGAATTGACTATTCAAAAAAATATCACCGCACTCAAACATCCGGATTGCGAGGGGCAGCAGTCACTACAGCGAACGCGGTCTTCGTTTTCAGAGCTGCTCGAACAAGATATCCAATCTTCAGAGGAGAAGCCGGCTCGGAAAGAGGAATCGATTCAGCGCATCGAGGAGAGAATTCGCTTCAAGAAAGACGTCAACCCAAGGATAACCGCTAACGTAGTGGTGTCTGTACAGTATTTGAGCGTCAGATACCGCCGTCGGGCCTAATATAGTGAAAATCTCTCATATTTTATCAAGAATAGCAAGAGAATAATTGGGACTTCGAATTTCTCGTAAAAAGACCGAAAAGCGAACTTTTTACGAGAGTGTTTGGTATTTTGTGTTTAGTGTTTCGTGATATAACGACCGAAACCAGGCTGGCCGAGTAGATCGAAGAGCTAATCCCGCTTTATCGGGGAACCAAACAGAATCGTATGCTGCAGTTTCAGCACAATAAATTAGCGTTGTAATAGCGTTTGGCGATTAAACCTCCGCTAAAGACTCAGATCGGGTCTTATTCCATGTTTGGTTGGCTAAGACCACAGATGTTTCCACTTGTCGCTCCGGTATCGACCAGTATTTTCTGAGGAGATGATTCTTTTCTTCCTCTGAGACAAGCGTGTAACCGTTCTTTTGGTAGAAAGAGATAGCCCATGACGCAGCTGCCCAGGTACCGATGAGAATGCGTTTTCCCGTCATGCTTTGCAAATGCTGAAGCAGCTTTGTTCCGATTCCATGCTTTTGAGCTCGGCTCCATACGTAAGCGTGACGAATGAGCGTCACTTCGCCTTTATCCTGAATTCCCATGATCCCCAGAAGCTCTCCATCACGTTCCAGGCCCCAGAAAACGATACCATCCTCAATTTCCGTTTTGAGTTCTTTCAGGGACATGTAGGGCTCATTCCAACGATCTTCCGGGATAACACCTTTATACATTTGAGCAGCATCATTGATGATCTCGAATATCGTACTGAGATCTGCTTTTGTACACTCTCGTATCATGGATGTTTATCTCATTCCATTATTGAACGGCCGAACTCGTGTTCGTGCACTCGTTTTAAATTTTTTAAATCGTCGCAAGCCGTTTGATTATCCAGACGACAGGCCTGGTTCAACGCCTTTTTCATAAACACCGGCTCATGTAGCATATAATGAGTTATAGCTTTAGCCATATAGATGCTGTCCCAGTTCGGGTATTTTTTTTCCAAATGGTTCAGATAAATTATCGCGATTCGCCATTTTTCTTCCCGCATTAGTCGGTATGCCTTAGCGATGTCTCTACCCGGATCAATTTCTGCAGAAACATGCTGTTCCATTTCTTCACGAAAAGACTCTTTTGCCTCTTTTTTTTCCTGTTTGGTGTCCTCCATCTCGGCTTTGACAAAATCGGAGGCCTTGACCCGGGCTCTGATTCGAACGCGGTATGTGACCGCCTTATCACCTGTTTGACGTTTTTCTTCCAATATCACTGTCTCAATCTCCCTGGCTGCCAGACTATATATTTCATCTCGGTCTAGTTCATAGACCTCGATAAGGCGTTTACGTGAAAGGTATCTTCCAGCCAAATCTACAGCCTTTCTCTTGGCGATGAAACGTGCCAATTGTTTTGCCAAATCAATTGAGGAACTGGCCTCCATTTGATAACTGCCTTCAGCTTCTACCTCAAAAACATCATCTTCCTTCGCTGAGGTAATGCCGTTCATCGATACCAAAACCAACAAGGTTGAAATAATAAAATTGCGCATGATTACCCGACCTTTCTGTTGTAACGCCTGACAAGTTGCTCCAGGTGCGGTAATTCTGCTGTTGCTGCTCGTTTCGACCCATCCAACGGGGCTGGTTTGGTATTGAATTGTTTGCCGCGGTTCATCAGCCATCTTAAGGCCTGTTGGAACCAATCGTCCGCATTTTCAACCGCCGTTTCATCGCTGTTTGGGGTCTGGACTAGACAAGTTCCACTGTCCAAAGCAGGTGTAAAACGGGATGCAATTGCCCGATGTTGTATTACATAAAAAGGTGTACCCATTGTACAGTTCGCCGATTCGCCGATTTGCCTGCCGTGCAAGCAAACTTTTTTCAGGTTTTGCCGACACGTCCATTTTATTTTTTAGCCCTCAATCACCGGACTCGTAAAGAACTGTATTGACTTTAACGTCCTTGATTCCCGGTATGTCTTTTTCCTTAAGGATATTGATGATCTTGTCTATAACCTCTTGCTCCAGAGACAGAGTGGTCTCGATCGTTACGAAAACAACGCCATTTTTGCATTTAATTTGCGCAGCAGGAAACCGGTCGAAAAGAGTTTCGCTTGCTTTGGCAGCCATATGAAAATCCTCTATAATCATTTGAGATTCTCGTGTGGTTTGAAAGCATGGCCGCTTAGCGATATCGGCCAAAATTTCGACTGCGTCATCCACCCCTAAGTTGTCGATATGCAGAACAATGTCATAAAGAGTTGTATCCTTAGTATCAATTCCATAAAGATACATACTCCATTTTCTCCGCTCTTCGTCATCTTTTTTGAGGATATTCCTGGCCTCTTTTTCAGAAATATGCTCACGTCTCATTTCTTCCTTGATTCTATCTTCCAAATTTGCATCGATTCTTACCTTTAAGATATTTGGAATTCCTTGGCATAAAAAGTGACCTGCCAGTCCGTGATAGATCACATTGTCCTTGCGAATATGTTCTAAAAATGCATCGCGGATAAAAATGATATACTTTTCTTTACCATGCTTAAAACGTTCAAAAATGGAGGGGGCATCATGAATTGCACGAGTAAGCTTTAATTCATGAATGTTGAAATGAGCTGAGGTCTCCAAAAGAATTTCTCTCGAGACACATTCATACCCCAAATACTGAGCAAGCTTTTCGGCGATCTCCTTCCCCTTGCTGTATGATCCTCTTGATATTGTAATGACACCCATGTTATCTTCCTCTCATTGCTCGTATAGTAAAATGTAAAGCAGGCAATTTACTACACTGCGTATTCAAAATGGTGAAATCACCGCCAAAGAAATCCCTGAAATTCCGATAACCAGACGATCTACTTTTCCTCGTCATCCAGACGCGCCAGGGCCCTTAATAATCCCAGGGGAGATGCACTTATCGACAGTTTCTGGATTTCTTTGATTCGCTTCTGATTATGCTCGAATTTCTTTTTTAGCCTGGCCTCATAGGCCTCCTTGATAACCTCCACGAGTTTTTCAAAGTCATAGGGCTTTTCAAGGTACTTAAAAGCGCCCAGTTTGGTGGCCTCCACCGCCGAATCGATGGTGGCGTGACCCGTTAGCATGATGATTTCGAGATACTTGTGGTTTTCTTTCAAGGTTTTCAACACCTGGGTGCCATCCATGCCGGGCATTTGAAAATCCACTACCGCCACATCGAAAAGGCCTTTTTCGGCCGACGCGATCGCTTTCTGACCGTCTGATGCTGTAGTGACTTCAAAGTTTTTCAGCTCGAGCCTTTTGGAAATTGAATCTAAGAATTTAATCTCATCATCAACCAATAGAATTTTTATTTTGTTTTCAGCGCTCATGACGTCCTCCATGTTTTTTGAAATTAAGAGGGTAATAGCCTAGGGCAGTTATCGGGTCTCTTGCTTCACGATTCGGTGCCTGATGCACGCCCTGCACGTTTAAGTCAACTCTGTCGCACGGCATCAAAATTTTCAGGTACAATCAGTTCGAAGCCCCTTAATTCAGTAGCCTCACGAATATCAACCCCGATCGAGACCGCAATTTTTTTTGTTTCGTCGGATGTAAATGACCGGGCATTGCCCGGGTCGAAACCTGAAAAGGTGATATGGGCGCTGCCGTTGGGTTGCGGCTGGATCGCAATGTGTATCTCTCCGTCCGGGCCGGCCGACTCAAATGCAAAAAAGAGTGCCCGATATATAAGATTTTGGAGGCGAAACGGACATGTCAGAACCACCGCTTCGGCTTCAGGCAATGGGTCAAGCCGGACCTTGCTGGCAAAGCTTAAAAATTTGGCAAGCGCAACCATCAGATCGACGACGTCGACGATATTCACATTTTTGACGGTATCGTCCATACTATGGGAAAATGCATTCATTCGCTTAATGGTAGCGAATCCCCGCTGAATTTCTTCGACAATATCCTGGCTGCAGGTCTTGAGCATTTCAAACTCAATCTTTTGCCCCTTCGTCGCCATTTCCGTCAGGTCCTGCAAAAGACCCGCTGCCTCTGAAATTATGGCCAGGATATTTTTGAGTTCGTGTGAAATGCTGGCATTAACTTTGCCAAAAAAAGCCAGGTCATCATTATTTTGAAATTCGATTGTACTATTCATGACGCCTCCTTTATTACAGTATCGTGACAATCATCCGGCAACTTCGGGGCTTTTGCGGCATAGCACCAATCAACCGCCTGCTGAACGGCAACCGGTCCATTTAGCCTGTAACCTCATGCAGGATTTTCATCAGTTCATCAATTTGTATCGGTTTTGCCAGATAACATGCGGCTTCAGCCGACCCGGTTTCGAAGTCGGTTTCGGACCCGTGACCGGTCAGGAAGATAATTTTCATGCAGGGATCCAGTTCTTTCAATTTCCGCTCCAGTTCGATACCTCCAATGCCCGGCATTTTGACATCCAGTATGGCCACATCGTACCTTTCCATTTCGGCCTTGACGATGGCATCTTCACCCGTGTTGACATAATCGATGTCGATTCCCCGCAATGCGAGCCTTTTGGCCAGCATCGTTGCGAACTTTTTTTCATCATCCACCAGTATGACCTTCATTTTCAATTATCTCCTTCTGAATCCGGGTGGGCAACGTAATGGTAAATGTCGTACCTTCATGGACTTTACTTTTTACGAAAATTTCCCCGTGCAGCTTTTTGACCAGACCGTAGGTGATGGCAAGCCCCAGCCCGGTTCCCTTGTCGGCGCCTGCAGGTGAGGCTTCGATATCCAGGATGCAGCCGTTGTCGACAGCCTGAAAGGCGTTGTTGACCAGATTCACCAGAATCTGCTGCAGTTTACCCCGGTCGGTTTCAACGTCCACAGTAACCTTGATATTCCGGTAGATCGCCTCTTTATTGTGAAAAACGAGGACATCTGAAATAACTTCGTTCAATTTCACCTTTTGGATCTTGACTTCAAATTTGCGGGCAAACCCAAGAAGTTGCCGGGTAATCGTGCCGCAGCGTTCGACTGCGTCCAGAATATCATCAATGTAACCGATCAATTCGTCATCTTTTTGACCCTGCTCCTTGAGCACAAACAGATCTTTCACATACCCGGCGGTTTCGTTGATCAGGGCCAGGGGGTTGTTGATCTCATGGGCGACACCGGCAGCCAGTTGGCCGATTGACGCCAGTTGGTTGCTTTGCTCCATGATTGCCATGGTCTCGGCCTTGGACTTGTCGGCATGATAGAGCTTGTTGACCATATACGAGCAGGTAAGGACGATAACGACCAGGATGACCAGGATGGCTGAGCCGACAAACCAATTGAGGTTCGAGCGCAATTGTTGCCAGACTTGCATCATCCCAGCTTTCTGTTTGATCACCATGAGGATAAACGGGGTGTCGGCGATTTGGGTGGATATATACGCATAGCCCACGATAAGTGATCGCATCTGGTCATCTTCAGCCATGGTTACTTGAGTTCTCTGGGAGTAAGCCGGCACCGGCAGTGACATTTTTTTGAAGATGTCACCTTGGTGTTTGGAGGGAGTTTGGACGATGCCGGACCGGTTGATTAGGAAAATTTCCGCGTGGGCACCGGTTTCGTAGGAAGCCAGGGTCTGTATCAATCGTTCCGTATCGAGCGTGGCCCGCAGGACAAAAAACGAGCCGTCGCGCCGGAAAAACTTCACGGCAATGATGATATGCGGGACATCACGATATCCGCGAAAAATTTCACTGACATAAAAATGGTGTTTCTGGCATTCAATAAACCAGCGCTGATTGCTATAGTCCCGGCCTCCAAGGTTGAAAGGTCCGGCATACGCAACCTGGGTACCCGTATGGGCGATCACGCTCAGATCCGTCAGTCCGCCGAATCCCAATTTCAGGTTACGCAGGATCTCCGCCAATTGATCGGGGTCGGTCATCTGGTCATACGCAATTTCATTCACAGTGAATCGCAAGGCATTCAGTCGCTCCTCCAGAAAAAAGGTCACCGCTCGTCTGGCATTGGAAGCCAGCCGTTCCGTGCGCAGCGTTAGCTCCGAATCCACGGACTTTTGAAGCAGCTGGTAATGAATAATGGTGACCACCAGCAAAGGCACCAGGGCGGTAGCAACCAGCACACAGATACCGAGCGCCCAGATCTTATGATAATCCGTAAAGGTGAAATAAGGATCCAGGAGTTTATTGTCCTGACGATGAAATTGGGGCCATAGCGCTCCGAGAGCCCTGCGGGTTCGGTTAATCATAGCGACATCTCCCCGATCTGAGCCAATATGGTCATCAGGTCATCAATCCCCACTGGTTTGTGCATAAACGCGTAGGCGCCTTGCTGCATGCATGCCCGTCGGTCTTTCTCCGTCCCATGCGCTGTCACAATAATAACCGGTGTCTTTGAATCAATCTCTTTGATGCGCGTCAGGACTTCGGTACCATAAATATCCGGCAGGTGAAGATCCAGCAATACGAGGAAGAATTTTTTGCGCCTGAACAGCTCGAGCGCCTGCTGCCCGTTGTAGCAAACGTCACAATGACAGTCCCTCAGCCTCAACCGCTTGGAAAGCATGTCGGCAAACCGCTGTTCGTCATCGACGATTAACAGATGATACTGTTTCATATTGTGACATATTTTTGTTGACTGTTGATAAATTTTAATTTATAGAACATGTATATACCAATAAGTTTCATTTGTAAACAATTTTTTGAAAGGTTGATTAAATGTTAAACATTCTCGCGCGTTCTGGAGGTTGGTTATTTGGATTCTTAATGGTTTTCGTCTCGAGCTGCCCCGCCGCAGCCACAACTGCAGGCCAGGTGACAACAGGCGCCGCTGGCCACCCCTGGTGGTTCTGGCCAATTATACTCTTTTTTTTCTGCCTGGTCCTTGGCATTCTGGCCGTCATGGCCGGTGTCGGGGGCGGCGTCCTTTATGTTCCGCTGGTCAGCGGCTTTTTTCCGTTTCACATTGATTTCGTCAGGGGGGTTGGGCTGATGGTTGCCCTTGCCGGTGCACTTGCCGCGGGCCCCGGCCTGCTGCGGCGCAACCTAGCCAACCTGCGGCTTGCTCTGCCGGTGGCGCTGATCGCGTCCACCTGTTCCATTCTGGGAGCCATGCTGGGGCTATACCTGTCGTCGTTGAACCCCAACATTATCCAGGCCTGCCTGGGAATGACCATTGTGGGTATCGCCATGCTGTTGCTTTTTTCAAAGAACACGGAAAAGCCGGTGGTCACCAAACAGGATGCTATCGGGCTGGCATTGGGGCTGACCGGGGCCTATTGGGACGACGGCGCCCGGGAAAGTGTCGAATGGAAAACCCATCGGACACTGCTGGGCCTGTGCCTGTTCATCCTGGTCGGCCTTCTGGCCGGCATGTTCGGGCTTGGCGCAGGCTGGGCAAATGTGCCGGTGCTCAACCTCCTGATGGGCGTCCCCTTGAAAGTGTCTGTGGCGACCAGCAAATTTTTACTGTCCATCACCGATACGTCGGCGGCATGGATATATATGAACCGGGGCTGTGTCATTCCACTGATCGGCGTTCCCTCCATTGTTGGCTTGATGCTGGGCTCCTTGATCGGTGTTAAGATTCTCGCCGTTGCCAAGCCGAAAATGATTCGATATATAGTCATCGCCGTGCTGTTTTTTGCCGGCCTTAAAGCCATCGACAAAGGTTTTGGCCTCGGACTTTTAGGATAACAAAACGACTGTAAAATACGGAGTTACATATTATGAACACTCAAAATAAACAAGCCCTCAAACCATCGCGCGAACAGATCATCTATGCCAACCTGTTGATTATCGGCGTGTGGGCCGGTATTTTTACACTGGTCACAACTTACGCGATATATCTGGTCGGCATCCTGCCTCCCCACATCGACATATCCGCTATTCCCCAGGTATGGGGCAAAGGCGTTAGTGAATTTCTGGAGATTACCCATTCACCCCACGGGTGGGGATGGCTGCCCTTGCTGGTCAAAGGGGACTTTCTCAACTATATTGGTTTTGTGCTGCTGGCCCTGATGACGATTGTTTGCTACCTGGTTTTGGTCAGGGGCTATATCCGCCAGAAAAACTGGATTTTCGCGGTAATCGCTTTTCTTGAAATCGTCGTGCTGTCCGTGGCAGCTTCCGGGATTTTAGGCAGCGGTGGGCATTAAAAGGCCGCCGTGGCCCAAGCCAAACGGTTGGCCAAACGAAAATCGAATCGTTTCTTGACGTTGACTACGGAAACGATGTAACTCAGGTCGCCCCATCCGGGATCGATGAAAGGTGAAAAATGAAAGCAAAAAAAATAAATATCCTTCTGGTAGATGACAACGAAAAATTCCTGAAGTCCATCGCTGAAAGAACCAGGCTGAAGGGATTTAATGTTTTTACGGCTGCCAATGGCCAACAGGCACTTGACATCGCTAAAAAGCAACCTGTGCATGTGGCTGTGGTCGACCAAAGAATGCCCGATATGGAGGGTCTGGTGGTGATCACAAAGCTCAAGGAGCTCGCACCGGATATCAAAACGATCCTGTTGACCGGCCATGGAGACGAAAAACTCAAAGAAGCCAGCGAGGCCCTCAACTCGACCTATTTTGACAAACAGGACATGGGCAGATTCTGGGCGTTTTTGTCGAATCTACCGCTGGGACACATCAATATTCTATTGGTGGACGACAACGTCAAATTCCTCAAAACACTGGCAGAGCGGATACATCTGAAAGGATACGAACCTTACACGGCCTTAAACGGCCACGAAGCCATCGAAATCACCAAGACCACTAAAATCCATATGGCGGTCGTCGATCAGAGAATGCCCGACATGGATGGTCTGGTGGTGATCACCAAGCTTAAAGAAATCGATGCCGACATCCAAACCGTTCTGTTAACAGGCCATGGTGATGAAAAGCTGAAGGAGGCCACCGAAGCTCTCAACTCGTCCTATTTTGAAAAAGAGGACATGGGCACATTCTGGCGCTTTGTGAGAAAGGCGCTGCAAAGCCTTGAAACATCCATGGCTGCCGCGGGAATGGCCACCGGCGGCGATCTGGAAGATGCCGTCGATATCGAATCACACAAGGTTAAGGAAAATAGTAAAAAATCATGACCCAGAGAACCAGGTTTTCAATGTTAGAATAGAGCATACAAATGGCCGACACCCTTCCCAAAATACTGTTGGTGGATGATGAGCCCAAATTTTTAAATTCCATCGCGGAGCGACTGAAACTCTTGGGCTTTGATCCGCTCAAAGCGTCAGGCGGCCTGCAGGCTCTGACACTGGCGCAGAACAATCGCATCGATCTGGCCATCGTTGATTTAAAAATGCCCGAAATGGACGGGCTGGTGACCATTACCAAGTTAAAGGAAATTTACCCTGATCTAAGATCGGTTTTATTGACCGGACATGGCAGCGAAAAAGTGAAACAGGCAACCGAAGCCCTCAACGCGGCTTATATCGAAAAAGACCGCATGGAAGATTTCTGGGATTTCATTAAAAAGAGCAGCAAGAGTGGCAGCATCATTGTCATCAAACCACCTTCGGACGAAAATCCCTCCGCTGGCGACATCGTTTATCAAGGTGACGAGCTCGCGCCTGGACAAATTGAGCTGATATCCGATTCGGAGTCGGTGAAACATATTACCGCACCCGCCGCATCCGTCAAAAAAACGGATCCAATCGGCCCGGCAGAGCGCTTCCGGATAATCGGTGAAACAATGGCAATGCAGGAACTCAGGCGAAATATCGAGCGGTTGGCGGCTTTGGATTGTACCGCGATCATCCGCGGCGAAACGGGCACCGGCAAGGAATTAGCCGCCAGGGTCATCCACAATTTAAGCCCCCGCAGGCAAAACCGGTTCATGGCGGTCAACTGCGGTTGTTTCAGCAACGACCTGCTCATCGAAGAGCTCTTCAGACCCGGCGACACGCTCTTTCGCGGGGGTGTCCAGAAGAGAGGCACCGTTGCCGGTTCGGATTTCGGAGGCACCATCCTGCTGGACCAGGTCGAGGATCTGTCACCCATGATGCAGCTTTCGATGCTGAAGATTATCGACAGTAAAAAGGTATCCCTGCAGAACGGCAGCGATGATTTTCCGTTTGATGTGCGCATCCTGGCAGCCAGCCGTTACAACCTGCGAGAGCTGGTCAAGGAAGGAAAATTCAGAGAAGAGCTTTATTATCGTTTGAATGTGCTGGAGCTGAATATCCCGCCCTTAAGGGAGCGCTCGGACGACATTCCGCCACTGTGCGGCTACTTTCTCGACAAGTATGCAAAGGAGTTCAAGAAAGGGGTGGAATATATCGCCGACAATGTCATCGGCATTTTTATGGCCTATCATTTTCCCGGCAATGTCCGCGAACTCGAACACATCATTGAGCGCGCCGTCATCCTCGCCGATGGCAAGACCATAGAACTCAAGCATCTTCCCGGACGATTTCAGGCAGCCGATCCAACGCCCCTGAATGCCGACCGGAAATTTTTGACCCTGGCCGAGATGGAAAAGCGACACATTCTCGAGGTCTTAGATGCAACCGGGGGCAACAAATCCAAAGCCACTGAGCTGTTGGGGATCAGCCGGGCGGCTTTGTGGAGAAAATTAAAACGATTCACGGAAGACAAACATCGTGCAATTCCGATAAAAAAGGACACGCAGGCGAAATAGGGTTAACACACAGCGGCGTTATGTGGTGCAGAGCCACATAAATATGGACAACTCCTTGGGAAAAATAAAGGCAATCAACATGGAAAGGCCGGTACCAATTCCGATCCACAGTCCTTTCTTGGCAAAGATTACGGTTTTTCCCCATGCGTATCCGTCGAAAAGCTCCTTCTTAAGTATCACATTAAAATTTGGGTTCTACCAAATCTCGTCTGCCCCACAATATAATCCGGATTCAACGTCAATCGCCTTTGATTATATCGCAAACCTTTGTAAAAACATCAGACAGCCGTAATATTCCCACGACCTCATCACTGCTGGTCACAAGCAGAGAATGATAAGGCTGTACAATCAGCTGATGAGCGGCCTCACCCAGAGTGGCATTTTCATCAATATACTCACCCTCCGATGGCGTCTGAATAATATCAACCACTTGCAGCTTGGTTGCCCGTTCGCGGACAAATTGCAAAGGTTTTGCCCAAAGGGCATTATCTTCGAGCATCGATCTGATCAGATCCGGACTATATCCTGATCGCTCCAAAACTCCCATACCTTCCACTTTTCCATAATTAGGTTCCAAGGCGACCAGGATGTCTTTCATGGTTATTTTACTCAAAACTTTTCCGTTTTCATCCAGCACCAAGATGGCGCGATGCTTATGTTGGGACGGATCAAGTGTCATTTGAGCCTTTTCCAGAGCAAGGACCGCATCGCGCAGCGTCGCCTCACGGCGAACCGTTGCATACTCGTTGAGCGGAACCATCAATTCTTTGACGATTATGGTTTTCATATTATTCCTCTCTTACCCGATCTGTAGATGACCGAAATAGTTGCCTGTTTTCGGATATCCCGGTCATATCAGGCATATCAGTGTCCGAGATAATTTTATTAAGTAAATTGTCTGGGTGTCATCGATGACCACTATTTTGATCATGACGACCGCGTTGCGATTTTTACTTTTCCTCGTCATCCAGATGCGCCAATGCCCTTAGCAGTCCTAAAGGTGATTCACGGAGCGATAACTTATTGATCTCTTCCATTCGCTTTTTATTATGTTCGTATTTCTTTTTAAGCCTTGCCTCGTAAGCCTCCTTAATAACCTCGATGAGTTTTTCAAAGTTATAGGGTTTTTCCAGGTATTTAAACGCTCCCAGTTTTGTGCACTCAACAGCCGATTCGACGGTGGCGTGGCCGGTCAGCATTATGATTTCAAGATACTTGTGCCTTTCTTTCAACGCCTTCAATACCTGAGTGCCATCCATACCGGGCATTTGAAAGTCCACTACCGCCACATCGAAAAGGTCTTTCTCAGCGGCATCTATGGCTTCCCTACCATTTGACGCCACAATGGCATCAAAGTCTTTTAGCGCCAGTCGCTCGGCAATCGGCTGCAAAAAATCTATCTCGTCATCAACAAGAAGAAGCTTTATTTGTTTTTGACTACTCATGGATTCCTCCCTATGGTTATCCAATAACTAACATATGAATGTTTGGGCTCGTCAAATTTTTACCCATGAAAAAAATTAAATAATTTACACACAAATACCGTTGGGTGTGTGTCTTGGGTTGATCAAAATATTCCCCCTCATCCTCCATAAAGAACATCACCGGATAATTTGGGCAGATTATGGTGAAAAATTATTCTGAAAATTTGTCACTGCCTGTCTTCTATCATATTTTGAGATAAACACAGCAAATATGTCAATATTTACTCTTCGCTATTCATTTATGCCCGTTTGTAAGGAAAGATGGCTATCAAGCCGCCGCTTGGGGGCTGTTAGCGGCAATTTCAAACTCGCAAACCAATGGGGTATGATCGGAGAATTTAACTCTGGGAATCTGGAAGTCGGTGATTTTTATTTGCGGACTATAAAAGATGTAATCAAGTTGTCGGCGCGGAGCCCGGCTGGGGTGTGAAGGCTGACCGTTGCTGTTGGCATTTTTCAACCCTGTGGCGGACAGGAATAACTGCAATTCACGATCACCCCACAATACGTTGAAATCGCCTGCCAATATATACGGTTTGGCAACGTTTTTTATCATATCGTGCAGATCGTGCAGCTGATAATGACGATGACGAAATTTTATCGACAGGTGTACCAGAAAAATCGTAACTTCCGCCAGTTCAAGTTCAATTACCAGCCTCTTGACACCCTCACGAAAATAATGAAACTTTTGGGACACGATCTCCTGGTTGGTTAATATCGCATTGCCCTGTTTATTCAGCAAGGGCACTTTACGGGCCATGGAAGAGGCTGAGTACTTGGAGCGATAGATATGTTCGTGCTGCAATTCCCAGCCAATGGCTTCGGCCTGATTATGTTTTTCGGAACGAAATGAACCGCTATCCACCTCGATTAATCCGATAATATCCGGATTGACGGACTTTATAAAATCGAGAATTCTTTTCAAATTCCCGTTGGTGTGTTTAAAGTAGCCGCTGTATGGAATTGGAAGGTGAAACTGTCGCCCTATACCGGCGGCATAGCGTATGTTATATAAAAGAAATCGCATGCCTCTGTCACTGGTCGCAAAAATTTGCGTCTTAAGCTATTTATTATAACTCATTTGGTTTGAAAGTAAAGTCTCTAAATTTGCCCCCTGGTCTTTAACAACCCCTGTCATGGTATTAATTTTTTCTTCACATCTTCGGGCGGGATGCCGATGACCTGAATTATTTCACGGCCGTTGGGAGCTTTTACGTCGATATCAATCGGTGTCAAATTCGGTGCTTTGCTATACCCAACGACAATGGCGCCTGCTAGGAAGATAGCGTCTTTTTTGGCA
>WOR8_10000824_pt1 | contig 42134 bp, 39 predicted proteins | sample DeeMarSeWOR38_10_FD_19890 | JGI IMG/M metagenome (IMG submission 19890)
GTTTCAAAACCTCAGATCAGGTTCAAGGGCAAGGCGCAGGCCGATCGAGAAAGCGCAGCATACATGGGGTATGTGAGCATTTATCGGAGGCCTGTGCTGCACCCTATTGCATAAAATCAGATGCGAATCCCGCGCTAGCGGGACAACGCAGCCATTGGGCCTCAGATGGGGTTTTGAAACCACTTCTAGGCGGCGCCGGGCGGGGTATCGTCTAAATTCGAATCTTCACATTCTTTCACTTCAATGTCATCTTTAAGATAGTCATACAGGCTTCCGCTGTAGGAGCAATTGATTGCCTCCCTGATCTTCCTGATCAGGTACTCGCTGATCGCCGCCTCACCGTCAATTTTTAAACGAAATGCAATCAGACGCTGTAATTTTTTATCATGCTTATCGCGATCGGGCACCATCCGCAAGACACGTTGAAAAACCATTTGAAACGGACCCGCTTGCTCCTCGATCGAAATGATCTTATCCGTCATAATTTTTTTCCTTCGGATAAAAAATTATTTTTACTGGTTGCCGAAACCATTTTGTTCCCCGCAATCCGGACACGTCCAGGTGATGGCATTACAGGACATCCCCCACATGTTTTCTTGCATGCAGGCCTGACAGATACTAAACCCGCAGCGGCACGTCCAGCAAAAAGGAAATTTCATCCGACAGCAAACGCAGTCATAATCTTTAAGGCGACATCGTTTTTTACGGGATGCAGTTGTGGTGGCCGGTGCTTTCATGATTGTTGTTTTATGTCTTTAATGCTATAGGATTCCTGAGTCACCGACCACCCGCAGAGCGGGTGGCTTGGATTTTTCCGCCATAGATGGGAAAAACCAAAGGCACGCCAGTGCCTTAATCGGTGCGGGTGTAACCGGGTGCTAAGCACCGGTTTGAAAACACCCAGTTATGCATATTAAGCACTTTAGATAAATCAAAATAATTCGATTTATTAAAACTTATCAGTAAAAAAAAATAATTCAAGCAGCCACATATGTCAACGCAGCCGGAGCTGGTATAGATCAGAACTAAAATCGATGAAAAAAGAAAAGACCATATATTTAATCGATGGCAGCGCCTATATCCACCGGGCGTATCACGCCATCAGGGGATTATCCAACTCAAAAGGGCTGCCGACGAATGCCATATTCGGTTTTACCCGCATGCTGCTGAAGCTCATCGAAGATTGTAATCCCAAGTATGCGGGCATGTTTTTTGATGCCAAGGGGCCCACCTTTCGCCATGACATGTATACAGACTATAAGGCCAACCGTCCGCCGATGCCCGAAGATATGGTTGCTCAAATTCCGTATATCAAAAAAATTACGTCGGCTTTTCAATTGCCGATTATTGAGATGCAAGGATTTGAAGCTGACGATTTAATCGGAACTTATGCCCGTATTGCCGAAAAAAATGATTATGCGGTGGTCATGGTAACCGGCGACAAGGATTTTATCCAGCTGGTGACAAATCAAACCATCATCTGGGATCCCATGAAGGATGTAACGATCGATGCCAAATTCGTAAAAAAATCTTATGGTGTCGAATCGTCTCAGATGATCGAGGTCATGGGGCTCTCCGGCGATACAACCGATAACATCCCGGGGGTTCCCGGGATCGGTCAGAAAACCGCCCTCAATTTGATCCAAAAATTTGGGAACATGCAGGCGCTATATCAAGCGGTCGACTCCATTACTCAGAAAAAACAGCGTGAAAATCTGATTAACTTTCGAGATCAGGCCTTTTTGAGTCGGGATCTGGTCACCATTGACATCCGGGTTCCGGTTTCCGACGATTTAAAGGTCTTCGAGATAGGTCCGCCCGACGCCGATGCGCTTTCCGGGTTGTTTAAAACCCTCGAATTCAGGCATTTGCAGCAAGCCATGTCTGCCAAGACGGATCTCAGCCACAAAGATTACAAAGCCATATTGGGGATGGACGAGCTGTCGAAATTGATTACCCGTTTGAAATCAGCGCCTATTTTTGCGGTGGACACCGAGACGACATCCCAGGATCCCATGAAAGCCAGACTGGTGGGCCTGTCCCTGGCCCTGCAGGCCGATGAAGCGTTTTATATTCCCTGCGGCCACGATTATCTCGGCGCCCCCCGGCAACTTGAGGTAACCGAAGTCTTAAATCGACTCAGGCCCATTTTGGAGGATCCGGCCATTGAAAAGGTCGGGCAAAATATCAAATATGACTGGATTGTTCTATCCCGGCATGGGGTCAATCTCGATGGTGTGGTCTTTGATACCATGGTTGCTTCTTACTTGCTGAATCCCTCTAAAAGAGCCCACAATCTGGATCAGATTGCCATGGATTTTCTGGGCCATAAAACCATTCCTTATCAGGAAGTCGCCGGCAAAGGTAAAAATGCCATATCATTTAATAAAGTGGTTTTGGAAAAAGCAGTACCCTATGCATGCGAGGATGCCGATATCACCCTTATGGCGAAAGACGTCCTTATGCCGCGTCTGGAGGAGATTAACCTGACCGATCTGATGGAAAATGTCGAGATGCCACTTGTGCCGGTTTTGCTGCGCATGGAGATGCGGGGAACCTGTGTTGATATTGACCGCCTGCATGAATTATCCAAATCTTTTGAGCATCAGCTTGAAGCATTGGAAGCCAGCATTTATGGACTTGCCGGCGAAGAATTTAATATCAACTCATCCCAACAGCTCGGTAATATCCTGTTTAATAAACTCCAGTTACCGGTTCTGAAAAAGACAAAAAAGAAAACCGGTTATTCCACCGATGTGGATGTCTTGACCCGGTTGGCCGAAGAACACGAAATGCCGGCACTTGTATTAAAGCACCGAACTTTAACAAAGTTGAAATCGACCTATGCCGATGCCTTAATTGATCTGGTCAATCCGGAAACCGGCCGTATTCACACGTCCTACAATCAGACGGTAACGGCTACCGGACGCTTAAGCAGTTCCGATCCCAATTTGCAAAATATTCCAATTCGAACCGAGGAAGGCATGGAAATTCGCCGCGCCTTTGTGCCCCGTAAGGGCTGGCGTCTGGTTTCGGCGGATTATTCCCAGGTTGAGCTTCGTATTTTAGCGCATTACTCTGATGATCAGATTTTAATTGAAGCATTTTTAAAGGATGAAGATATACACACCCGCACCGCCAGTGAAGTTTTCCAGGTAACACCGTCAGCGATTACCAGCGAGCTCAGGCGGCAGGCCAAAGCGATTAATTTCGGCATCATTTACGGAATGAGTGCCTATGGGCTTTCAAAACAGCTGGGGCTCAGCCATAAAATGGCGCAAACGTATATTGATAATTATTTTAAAAGATATCAGGGTGTGAAGCGCTTTATCGATAAAACCCTGGTAGAGGCCAACCGGTCAAAACGAACCAGTACGCTGCTTGGACGTATCCGTCTTTTACCGGATATCAGCAGTGCCAACAATAACGTACGCCAGGCAGCCGAGCGCACGGCGATCAATACACCGATTCAAGGCTCGGCTGCCGATCTCATTAAATTGGCAATGATCAATATCGACGGTGCCTTTCGGGATAAAAAATTGAAATCCGCGATGCTGCTCAGTGTCCATGATGAGCTGGTTTTCGAAGTCCCTTCGGAAGAACTCGATACGGTAACGCATCTGGTCAAAGAAATTATGGAAGATATCTGGGATCTCAAAGTGCCGCTCAAGGTCAATGTGGCAGTGGGCCAAAACTGGGCGGAAGCCCATTAGCATCTTAGTCGCAATTTTTTTGCCTTTTACGACGAAAAACGTTCAAACCTTATTAGCGCGCAGATTCATCTTACCCTTTTTTCTGCGACGCAGTGGATTTTATCTTACCTTTTACCGTATCTTCCACTGTCTGGTAAATGCTTTCAAAAATTTTTGGAAAACCGGTCGGCGTTATCCTTCCGCCTTCAATGAACTTAACAACGATTTCCTTGGTTGCTCTTAAAATTTGCTCTTCCATGGATGCCATTTGCAGTTATCTCCTTTTTTTAAAAATCCTGAATATTTTTCAAAATATTTGTGCGCTGTCAAGGGTCATTGCGGCCGCCCCGCATACGCTTATAATGAATATGATAGAATTCCCCAAGTTCAGACCACTTTTGGAAAGTTCTTTCTCTGTCTTCGGCGGTGAGCAGCCAATTTTGAGATAGGCTCCATAACGTTTGACATAGCAGGGATAATTATTTATTTAAAACTATCAACCAGATCAACTGCTTTTATTCGCACGCCGCATCCCGTTTCCGCGGGAAGACGTATTTTTACCAGAATTAATAGGAGTGTTGAAAAAAACCATGATTATGCCCTATTCAAAATTGATCCTCAAACGGACCTTATCTCTCCTGTGGCTCGTCTGCTTTATGGGTATACATTTCGTCGTGGTTAATTGTTCCACCGTGGAAAAAACCAAAAAAACCGTAGCCAAAACCACCCAGAAAATTAGGCGAAATATTAGATTTTCGGATGACGATCTCCAAAGATTAGTCGCCATTGTGGGTTTTGAAAACAGATCGGTTTATCGGGCGAAGGATTTTGCCCAGCTGTTCCGGAGAGGAATTCCCGAATACCTGAACAATGAGTGTGATGACGTTACGGTCCCCAATCTGGGCAACACTGAAGATGTGGAACGCTTTACAGGATTGCCCATGCTGAAATCCGGCCGGGTTGATAATTTTGCTCTGGCAACCATCGGCAGACGGCTCGGTTTAAATGCGGTTGTCACCGGTAGCCTGAATGATGTTGGCCTGATCTCTGAGACCGAGGGGTTGATTTTTAAAGATACCCTTCATTCGATTCAAGTACTGGTTAGTGTCGAAGTTTATGACACCGAGACCGGAACCAAAATTTTCGATGAGAGCTTTAACCGCAAGGTGGAAATTGAAGAGCTGGATTACGATCTAATTCGCTCGGAAGAGAAATTAATATTACCCGATTTAAACGAAACGATCAGCGATCTGCTTGCAGAAATGGGCGAACGCATTTGTTGGGCCATTGAGGATCAGCCCTGGAACGGGTTCGTAACCGCTTTCGCCGACGGCAAGGTGATCCTTTCCGCCGGAGATGCAGCCGGCCTGAAGCCCGGAGACGTACTCGAGGTTTTTGATAACAGCAGGATATTGAAAGGGCGCGACGGCCAACAATTTTTCGTTCATGGGAAAAAAATTGGTGAGATTCGGATTGTAGCGGTTAAACCCGACAGATCCGAAGCTGCGGTGGTCTCTGATAACGGGATCAAAACTGGTAGTAGCGTAAGGGTTAAGTAATAAAAAGTGACTAAAGTGATCTAAAGTGGGAAGTGACTAAAGTTAAGGTGTCGCTTTGCTACATCGTTTAAAAATGATAGAATTCATTAACTATAGGCACTTTAGCTCACTTTAGGCACTCTTATTTCTTGGTCTGCAAAGATTCTTTAAACGCCTCAATGCGACACAGGGCTTCGCTTTCTGTGGAAATGTGATTGATGGATTGGCGAAATTTGCTGCTGTTTCGCAGGCCTTTGGCAAACCAGCACAACCGACTGCGCATCATCCGGCAGGCGATTTCTTCCCCAAAGTATTTCACGGATTTCTGAACGTAGCGGGTCATTATTTCAAAATGGTGATTCAGGTCGGCCTCGGGTTTTTCCTCGCCCCGGATGCGTGCCAGCACCTGGGGAAAAATGATCGGATTGCCAATGGCCATTCTGCCAATCATGACGGCATCACAATGAGTTTTCTCCAGCATGTCTATTGCATCCGTTGCACTGAATATGTCTCCGTTGCCAATCACAGGGATGCGAACCCGCTTTTTCAGGGCGGTAATAATTGACCAGTCGGCGCGGCCGCTAAATGCCTGGGTTGCGGTACGCGGATGAATGGTAATGGCGTCCACGCCACAGGCTTCAGCAATTTCTGATATTTCGAACGCCTGATCACCCGTTGGGTTCCAACCGGTTCTGAGTTTGATCGTAAGCGGAATCCTGATCGTCTTTCGTACTGATTTGATGAGCGTCTCCGCGGCTTTGGGCGTTTTCATAAGAGTCGCTCCGGAGCCATTCCTGACGATTTTTCTAACCGAACAACCGAAATTGATGTCAATGATGTCGGCTCCGGAAGACTCCACTATTCCGGCGGCCTCTGCCATGATAGCCGGATCAGATCCAAATATCTGTACCGACAAAGGTTTTTCTTCCGGCAGACTGTCCATCAGCCTTTCGGTTTTTGAGGATTTGTTGACCAGGCCGTGGGCACTGATCATCTCCGTACAAACCAATGCACAACCGGCTTCCTTGGCCAGCAGCCGAAAAGGCAAATTTGTAATCCCGGCCAGGGGAGCCAGGATGGTTTGATTCTCAAGCTTTACCGAGCCGATGTTCATAATGATATGTTCGTTGTTGGTTGTCCGTTGTTAGTGGTTATTTCTATTTTTTATTTAGATAGAATTTACAGGAAACTATAAATTAACTGCAGACATATGCGATTTTTTTAAACCGCGGACTAACGCAGACGGACGCAGACCTTTTTGCCAGCCGACCTGGCTGGCAAAAACATGTCAATCGCTTCGCGATTAAAAATTCCTATCATATAGTATTGGTTTGGTATTAGAGCGTATTATGGTTACAAGCATATTATAGTAAAAATAAAACTGTTTGCCCGAAGGGCATGCAGTTTTTCCTTGCCAAAGGCCTGCCGCGGCGAAGCTCTTTAGAGCGAAGACGGGTCGAGCAAGGAAAAGAACCTGTCTGCGCATATCCGCGTGCGTCTGCGGTTAATAAAATTATCCAAAAAATCCTGCTAATCCTGTCAGACTTAAACATTAGAACAGGATTCCAATCCATTTTGTGGACACATTCATAACACTAATTATTCCAACGGACAACTGACTTATCTTGAAGCAGGGTTTGCGTAGCAAAATAAGCAGTTGTGATAGCAGGGATGAAGATCGTAGGAGCCGACATCCACTGACACCTTGCAGCCGCACCCTTTTTGTATGCGCTGGCCTGTATCCTTCTTCAAAGAAAGCGTTCCGCCAAAAAGCGCCAGCAGTAGATCATTGGGTATACAGGCGCTTTCAGTAACCGAAGTACCTGTGGGAAGCGCATCCAGGACTTCTTTTTCGCAGCAAAGTTTCAAATTTATTTTAGCGGCATTGAGGGTCTTTTCTATCTGGATGATAACCTGCCGCTTGGTTTTCAGAGGCGGATCAGAGAAGGAAAAACCGCGCAGGGCGGCAAGGCGCTTTTCGATTTTGGGATAGGGATCCATAAAGCTGGTAATACACCGCTTGATCCCCAACTCAGCTGCCTTTTCGGCAATGCGATCCAGATCACCGAGATTGTCCTGGACAATACCGTCACGGGAACGGGTCTTGAAAAAGCAGATGGGGTCAAACCGCCAGTTGATAGTCCCGGATCCGAATTGATCGCAGAGCTGTTTGAGCTGGTCCAGACGTTCATCCAACCGGGGCACATTTGGCTCAAGCCGGAATGATTCCGAATTGATGGTAAAGTTGAAAAAAAGATTATAGCCGGCTTTTTGCAGTTTCTTGCCGTAGTTTTCTTTTAGAAACAGGTGGAAATTTTTAGACCAAAAAACTATCGTGTGCACGTCAGTCGGGGTTGCGGGGACCTTCCTGCCTTGCCGGTTGAATGGATTGACAACTTCAAAAGATCCGTTTTTGATCCGCTCCATGAACCAGGGCATGTAAAAGGCCGGAATATCGGTGCGCCTGGAAGCAGAAATGACGATTTGAGTGCTCACGGTTCAGGTATTTAGGTCATAGCTGATAGCTCATGGCTCATAGTCAGAGGGCTTGAAAGCTGGAATGCTTGAAGGCTTTTAAGCTTGGGAGCCTCCAGGCTTTCTGGCCTCCCAGCCTTCAAGCTATGAGCTAATTGACTGAGGTTATTTCCTTTTTAGATCCTTCAGTGAAATTACCTTTGCGCCTTTTTCGTTCAGTGTGGTTTCGGTTTTTGTTTCGTCTTTTTGTATTTTTTCAGGTGTCTCCTTCTCAACCGGACTTTCAACTTTTTTCAGCCGCATGCGCTTACCGTTCATTGTAAACTCGGTCCCGTTTATGTAAGCCTCTTTAAGGATCCAGGTGACAACCTGTAAAGGGACCTGCAGCAAAAGCAGCTTAACGTGATACCAATCTTTTTTTGAATCCGCCAGGATGCTTTCTATCCGGGCAAAAACAAGCGGCTTATCCTCAAAATAAACCAACACCAAATCATTTTCCACGGCCATTCGAGATATCTCCACTGGAGGTTCAAGGTTCAGGGTTTAAAAAAGGCAGATAAACTAGGAAGCTATAAAGCTGGAAGGATTGAAATGGCGATAGTTTCCAGGCTTTCTGGCCTCCAAGCCTTCAAGCTATTTGCTTGACACCTAATTTTACGGAATCATTTTTCGGGTTCCGATATTCGGATCATGTAATGGTAAAAGTATATCTGCTATTTGCTTAATTTTCTGGATTGAATCATAAGCGTCTGCCAGATTGATGTGAACACCGGGTGCGATCGCAGGGCCGGCCGACGGAAAATTTTTAGCGTTACAGCAAAAACCCGTGATTACGGCTTTGCCCGCTGACGTATTGATGACCACCGACTGCCCGCCCACCGTATGCCCGGGAGAAAGAATAACGTCGATACCGTCGGCGATATTGGCGTCACCGTCGATTTGAGTCACCTTAACATCATCCAGGATGTCCGGATAATAACGGTGATCAACCGGGTGGGGATTTTTCAGAAATTCATACTCAATTTTTTGCACAATCACTTCGGCATTGGTACACTTATAATCGTTTTCACAGTGATCGTTGTGCAGGTGCGTATGGATGACAATATCGATATCCGTGGGCGTTAAATTTAATGTGGCCAGTGCATCTTCAAATTCCAAGATTTTAAATCCGCATTCTTTTTCCGCGCCGTCGGGCACCATGAATTGCTCGAGGCCGGTATCGACCAAAATATGCTTGTTGCCGCCTTTTATATAGAAAACGTATATCGGCAGGTAAATTCGCTTGCCGTAATCCCGCAGATAGGTCATGACACCCTGATCGGTTTCATTTATCCCGACAACCAGTGGATGGATCGTGTATTGCTGCAACATGCCCCCTGGCATTGCTGTGTTGGAAAATAATACGGATACTTTTCTGCCGTTTTAAATCATCCGCTGTTTTAATATACCTGGCAAAAATGTTAAGATATTTTATATTAGCAGGTTGTTCAAGTAAAAACTGTCATTTCGCTTTATTTTGACTTTTTGTTTTAATTGCCATATAGTATAATAAATCTCGTTACTTACATGGAGGAGAATCAAATGCAATCAAAGCCCGTGGTCTTAAATTCATTAGGATGTCTTCTTGCGGTAATGCTCGTTTTTGGTTTTTCGGGTGAGTTGCTGGCCCAAAAAAAAGCTACTGCCAAAAGTCAGGCGACCGTACAACCTTCAAAACCGGTGAAAAAAGACGCACGTTACTGGTTTGACAAAGGTGCCCTTGTTTCCACCTATGGCAACAACGAGGCCGCCATTCAATATTTTCAAAAAGCCATCGCGATGGATCCGAATTTCAGCGGCGCATATTTTTCGCAGGGCGTATCCTACGGCCAGCTGGGCGAGTATCAGAAAGCGATTGCGCAAATCAACAGGGCGCTTAAGCTGGAACCTCAAAACGGCATGTATTACTATGGCAGGGGCCGAGTCTATCTATTATCGGGTGATAAAATCAAAGCCATGGATGACTTTAAGAAAGCCGCCGATCTACAAGATGAAGATGCACTAGATTATTTGGATTATATCAACAGGGATAAGAAGTAAAATTCACGCAAGTCCGCTAATAGCCCGTTCGTAAGTCCCGCCTTTCGGCGGGGCTTTTTTTAACACCTTTCAGCCACCTTCCATTTTTCCTTATTTAAGAATCGAAAATCAATAAACCTTTGAATTTTTCATCCTGCTGTGCTTATGTTGACCATTATCAAACGGGAAGAACGAAAGGGGGGTAAAGATGAGGAAGCGTTTCGCTTTTTTTATGATAGCAGTGATTGCCCTGGCAGTTTTTGGCGGCTGTGGCGGTCGGACATGCGTGCCGCCAACCGCGGCGCCGGCCATCGGTCAAAAATGGCTGGATCCTTCAAAAATAAAGGAAATGAAAACGCACAGCGGAAAATCCTTGCGGGAAGTGATAAAGGTCGCCGTATCTGCCGCCCAACCGGATCTCCCGGAGATTCTCATTCTGAGTGGCGGTGGACAAAACGGCGCCTTCGGCGCCGGCTTTTTAAATGGGCTCGCTCAGCGTACCGGCAGCCAATACGATCTCAATTTTGATATTGTAACCGGAATAAGTACGGGCGCCCTACAGGCTACCTTTGCATTCCTGGGTCCTGACTATTATGCCATGTTAGAAGCGTTTTATTTAAATTTATCTCTGGGTGATATTTTTGTGCCTCGATTTTTTCTGTCCCTATTATGGTCGGATTCAATTGTAGATTCAGCCCCCCTGCGCGCGCTCCTTGAAAATACGATAACCCTGGACATGATAGAAGAAGTCGCGCAAGCCCACGAAGACGGTCGCAGATTGTTCATCGGGACGCTGGATTTGGACCAAGGCGGCCTGGTTGTCTGGGATATGGGAGAAATCGCCCAGGGGCGGAATCAGCAGGCATTAGAAAAATACCATGAAATCCTTATGGCCGCCACCGCAGTTCCGGTATTACTCCCACCCGTTGAAATCGACTATACGCTTTCTAGCGGTGAACTTTATAAGGGGCTTCACGTAGATGGGGGGCTGAGAGAAAATTTATTTTTTCGGCATTTTATGCTGGACCTCGGCGAATCGGTGTCTGCTAATGCCCGTTTGTTTGTTATCGTAAATGGAAAAATCGGTCTCGGATACAGCTGCATAGATGCGCATTGGGTACCCATCGCAGAACGCACCATAAACGCCTCGCTGGACGAGACAACATTTAATGGTGTTTTGCGGACTTACCTTATTGCATGTAGTAATAATATGGAGTTCAAATTGATGCGGATACCCGATGATGTAGAGATGGAAGTGTACGGGTATACGTTCGATAGCGCACTGATGCAAATGTTGATTGAGAAAGGCAAAGAATTAGGATTATTAGAACCCGTACCGTGGGAGGAAAACCCCCCTTTTGCCGATGATTTTGTTGACATTTGTACGAAGCTGCAAAATTAAAAGATAGCAAAATAGTCGATCAGATAACTGCGAATTAAAGCAGATGAGCTTTCAATTTATAAGCGAAAAAATAAAAGGCGCATTGGCCTTTATTTCGGTTATGAAACGGGACACGGGATAAGTTCAGTCCAACATCCCGGTGATAGGAGGCAGTGATGGCACACTATAGATGCAATTGCACGTTCGTTCCACCGCGGGTTCTGGAAAATCTGGCGAAGGTCGGCATCCGTGAAGCAAGGCTGAGTATCCAGCAAAGTAAAATCAGTCGCCAGAAACGGGCCGAAAAAATGATCGACATGAAGGCCTTTATCGGTGCTAAGACAAAAGCCAAATCCAAACGCAAGGTCTATGACTGCAAAAATAAATGGGAACAGCGGGTGAAGCTGGTCAGAGACGAGGGCAAACCGGCAACCGGTGATAAGGATGCCGATCTGGTATATACGTATGCCGGCAATGTGCGCGATTACTTCAGCAAAGTGCTCAAACGCAATTCCATTGACAACAAAGGGATGGATTTAATTTTAAATGTTCATTTCGGAGAAGGTTATATGAATGCGTTTTGGGACGGCGATGAAATGACGTTTGGTGACGGCGATGGTGAAATTTTTATCAGCTTTACCGAGTCGCTGGATGTTGTCGCCCACGAACTGGCGCACGGGGTAACGCAGTTTACGGCCGATCTTGAGTATCTCAGCCAGTCCGGGGCGTTAAACGAGCATTTTTCAGATGTCTTTGGCAGCGCCATCACCCAGTACGTTTTGAAGCAGGACGCCGGCCAGGCGGATTGGCTGGTTGGAAACGAAATCATGGGACCGACTCTGTACGGAGAATCGCTGCGGTCCATGCAGGCTCCGGGCATGGCCTATGACAACAATCTTCTCGGAAAAGACCCCCAGCCGGCTCACATGAACGACTATTATTCTGGCAGTGACGATAATCAGGGAGTTCATATTAACAGCGGAATTCCAAACCGGGCGTTCTATCTGGTATCGATGGAAATCGGAACCGATAAAGCGGCGCTAATATGGTATGAAGCCCTTCAGAAACTGTGGTCCACTGCAAAATTTAATGATGCAGTGGAAGTTATTGTTGAATCGGCGCGAATGTTGACCAAGCAAAAACAGGTACCCGTCGGTTCAACCCAGCGGGTGCGGGCGGCTTTCAGGGAAGTGGGTTTACCTCACTTGGCGTGAGGGTTCAGAGGTTAGGGGCTCCGCGCTCCGCGCTACGACCCCACAAGCAGGTCTAACGTTAAAAAAAGCTAACAGGCTGGGAAGCTGGGAGGCTAAATAAGCTCATAGCATATAGCTGATAGCTCATAGACCACATTCATAAGACACAAGCTGCAAGCTATGAACTATGAGCTACGAGCTGTTGATTGCTTCCCAGCTTTCAAGCCTGTGGCCTATGAACTGAAAGGGGAGGACAATGCGCATTGACTATCAGTGCTCGGGTGGATACGGAGGTTTGCGCTTTCGCTATCAGGGAGAAACCGATGCGCTGCCGCCTGCAGAAGCAAAAGTGTTACTGGGTTTGATTGAAGCCGCAAATATATTTGACCTGACCCAGGCGCAACTTTCAAAAATATCCCGCCGCATCCCGGACGATTTTGCCTGCCGGCTCACTCTTTCGAAAGCCGGGAAGAAGAAAACATTATCTTTCAATGAACTGGCTGTGCCTGAAAACCTGCGCCAGCTGTCGGTTCATTTGCGCAAGCTTGCCATTAAAAAGCAGAGCGGCTAATTTGAAGCTCCCGACCCTATTTAATTAAGACAAAATATTTAAAGCTATGTTATACTGAAAGTGGTTTCAAAATTCCATCTAAGGCCCAATGGCTGCGTTGTCCCGCTAGCGCGGGATTCGATCTGATTTTATGCAATAGGGTGCAGCACAGGCCTCCGATAAATGCTCACATACCCATCATGTATGCTGCGCTTTCTCGATCGGCCTGCGCCTTGCCCTTGAACCTAATCTGAGGTTTTGAAACCACTTATATTCTTACGATTATGCAACAAATTATTTGGCTTCAGGAGACGGATCTCGAACGAATTCCGGGGAAAAAGAATGAAAAAGTTGATCATGGCGACGGCAGCCGTGCTGGTTTTTATCGGTCTCGGATATCTTATTTATTCCAATTTGATTGTGCAAAGCAGCCCCTGCGCCAGCATTTTTGAACAGACCACCGTTAGGACCGAGAAAAAGATCGATATCTTAAAAGATAAAGGCGGCAGCGTTCTGAGCAAGGAGCAAATGCAGAAAATATCAGAGCAATCAGATCAAATTGTGGCGGATCTAAAAACCTGCTGCATTTTATTTCACGATGATAAGATCGCTTTCGATGAATTTTTAAGCTGCCAGGACGATTTTAGCCAATATGAGCGCAATATTGATCGCCTGGCCCTTGTTGTTGCGGGAGCTCAAGTCGCCAAGCAGCAGGAACGCTATGATCTGGTCAATCTGAGGCTCAGTCATATTGAACGTACCGTGAAAGAACTGGGTGGCATTTCAAATAATTTTCAGGCACAGCTGAAGTCGTTAATGGATCGCCCAACCCGGGAATACAAGGAACCGGTTGAAATTGCGCAAAAATCTGTAACAACAGAAACCGAACCAAATGATTCCTATAACCAGGGTATGGAGATTTCCGCCGGCGTTCTGAAGGGGGTCCTGTCCGGAAATGATCGGCAGGATTATTTCCGCTTTAAACTGAATCCCGGCAATATTCTGGGCCTCAATTTCACTGCCGGAGATGGCAGCCAGAATTTGAAAATCGCCCTGCGGGATTTTGACGGCAACGAGTTGTGGAATTCCGGTGAGACAACCCCCGACGCGATTAAATCAACACGCATGATAATGAACAACATGTCCGGAGGAATTTATTATGCCGTCGTCGATTCCGGAATCGGTCCGTATGAGCTGGATCTTTTAATCGAGACCCAGAACGATGCCGGATCCGGGATGGATGCCGGCGATCGGATTACAAAAGCGCTTGCCATTAAACCGGGCAGTTCTTTCTTCGGTGAGATGGGCGGCTTTGATGAAGAAGACTGGTATCGGTTTGATATTCCTCCCGGTCATATTTTAAAGCTTCTGTTCACCCCCAGGGTAACCAGCGAAGCAATGAAATTTTCGCTGAGAAGCTTTGACCGCAGCGAGGTTTGGTACTCAGGTGTGGTCCCTCCGGGAGAGACCAGGCTCGAACGCGTGATGATGAACAATTCATCTGGTGGAACCTATTACCTGGAGGCCTATTATGGAAGCGGGCCATACGAATTCGAGATTTTCATTGAAGGACAAAACGATGCGGCCTCGGGGACAGACGCTGGAGACAAAATGGCCGAGGCCCTTAAAATCATGCCCGGTCGCTTCTATTCAGGAGAATTGGGGGGCTATGATGAAAGCGACTGGTATCGATTTGATATCCCTGCCGGCAGTATTTTAAAAATGGCGCTCACCAATTACGAGGATGGAGAGCCGATGAAATTTTCCTTCCGCAATGTTGATGGCATCGAGGTCTGGCGATCCGAAGCGGTACCGCCCGGTACTACGAACTCAACGCGCATGATGATGAACAACTCCACAGGCGGAGTCTACTTTTTAGAAGCATTCTATGGTAGCGGCCGGTATAAAATTGAGGTTTTAATGGAAAGCCAAAATGATGGCGACTCCGGGATTGACGCGGGGGATAAAATTACCGAAGCCCTTAAGATTAAGCAAGGACGTCCGATTAGCGGAGAACTGGGCGGCTTCGATAAAGAAGACTGGTTTACGTTCTCGCCGCAGGATGGAAAATCAATTCAATTTTCTTCGAATAAGGATGGAGAATCTCTAAAGCTGTCATTAGGCAATGTGGCTCGCAGGAAAGTGTTGTATACTGCCGAGTTGACGCCGGGAGTTACCAAGACATTCGATATCCCAAGGGATGTAAGACCGCCATACTTTTTAAAGATATACGGGGGAAGCGGTAAATATAGCTTTGAAATAAAATAAAATTGGATTGAACAGGCTTGTTCAATCCAATTTTATGCGATGATGACAGCCCTGGACTGCTTTCCGTCAATCTTTATGGTAAGGGGCTGTTTAAGGGTGACATGTTTCAAATGGGGGGTTTCTTTGGTGGCAGGTAAGGAAAGCAGCCATTTCCAGTTGATAAAATCCTCTCCGCCCTCCGATGCGTTCAGATAACTAATTCCTAAAGATGTAATGTTGTGAAAAAAATGCGAACCCTGGGATGGGTCCGCCTTGAGGTTCTCGATGGTTGTCTCAACGATAGCGCCGACCCCAGAGATGTCCGTCCAGCGTACCGGAATTCCCAGCCAACGGTCGGCAGATCCCCAGCGTCCCGGTCCGATCAACAGATATTTACGATTGCCCAGGATCATTTCCTTATTTACATTTCCGATTTCGGTGGCAATTTCGATCGTATCGGCCGCATCAAAGGTATCCGGATTTACAAAGATAATATCCTCGATTTCGTTAAATTGTCCGTTTCCAAGGGCCATGGTGGAATAGCAAAAGGCTTTGGAAATATCCTCGGCACTGATTTCTATTTCCAGATTATTCTGATTGACTCCCATTGGTCTGATTTGCAACAGCTCAAACGAGGGCTTGTCTTCCTCCTCGAACGGCATTTTAACTGCAAATTCCATTTCCACCGGACAGCCCATACCAACGCGGCCGATTCTGAGAAGGTCCTTGAGGATTTCAGATAGAGGAAATGATTGATATTTTAAAATATTGGCAAATGTGCATACCGGATATCCGGATGTTTGAACGCCGTCTCTGATTCGATGATCCTGAGCCGAGTAAGTGCTGCATAGATGCCGCACCGGCGCGTGATTAACCGCATCATTGATATCAATCTTTTCAAGGGTGGCGTCCTCATTAAGGGGAAGATCATCCGGAAACTTTGTCAGGTTGAGCGCATAGAAGAAGCGTTGCGAATTTTGCAGCATATCTTCCACCGTGGAAAATTGGGGAAGAAATTGAGGATATTTTGGAGAAAAGCGCAGCACGGCACCGCCCTCGACCACGATTTTCCCCAGCCCAAGTGCTACGTGCGCCAGCCCATCTTCGGGTTTCATATGTGCAATGGAATAGTAATTGTAGGATTGCGCAACTCCGGAAATCGAGGGATAAAAATAATCACCATACCTGCCTCCGGTCAGTTTTTGAATGACAACCCCCATTTTTTCATCTTCTGTCCGATGAAATGTGCTTTTGACATAGGCCTGGGCATTTTGGCAATAGGTTGACGCGTATACCAGCTTTATCGCCAGGATGAGTTGTTCCAACCTTTTGTTTAGATCCGCATGATTGTTGGGAATCATGTAAGTTTTATATATGCCGGCAAACGGCTGAAATTGGGCATCCTCCAGCAAACTGCTTGAGCGCACGGCTAACGGATAACGGGCGTGGTGTAAATACTGTTCAAGGTCCAATTTTAACCATTCTGGCATTTGAGCATTTGTAAACAATCGGATAATTTCTGCATCACTGTATTCTTCGCTGGCGACATCTCTGAGGTTATTTTCACCGATAAAAGAATCAAACGCTTCGGTGGAGACCACCAGTGTTTTAGGGACGGAGATATTGATATCTTTGAATTTGTTCCGAAATTCAGGACTGTTTTTTAAACGGGTGGACATGAAAGCCAGCCCTCTGGCCTTGCCCCCCAGAGAACCTTTACCGATTTTTGTGAAATCGGCATCCGGATCAAAATGATGGGAATCAAATTCGGTAATAATACCTTTTTGGCGCCCCACCCGACGATCATGAATGATTGAAACCAGATATTGTTTGGCGTCTCCGATGCTTTTAAAGTCGCTGATTTTAACCGGTTTTATTTTGGAGGCCAGCATTATTTCAGAACGCGCCATCAGCCAGCTTGAAAAATGGTTATGCGTTGCGTGATAAAAGACAGATTCATCCGGAATGGTCGGCAATATATTTTCCATTTCGCGCAAGTTGGAGGCTTTACCGATCTCTTTGCCGTCCGGCAGCCTGAAAACAAATTCGCCGAAGCCCAGGTATTGCATAAAGAAGCTGCGGATTTCCGAATGCAGCGTGGGTGAGTTTTTGTTTAAAAAAACAGCCGGGATTTTTTGGGCAAATTTGCGATTGGATTCTTCGGAGCTGAAATTGAGCAATGGTAAATCCGGGCTTTCTTTTTTGATCATAGACAGTAACGTGAAGCCGGCGGTTTCATCTAATTTTCCGTTTCTGGGGAAACGCACATCGGAGAAGACGCTGAGCAGATACGGCCGGTACTTCTGATAAAGATCGACGGCTTCTTCATAGTTCTGCGCAACCAGAATTTTGGGGCGTGCGCGCATCCTTAAAATCCGGTGTTCATCATTAAGGGACTCTTCCATGACTGCCTGGGTTTGAGTGACAATTTCCTTATATAACAGCGGAAGTAAAGATGAGTAATAAATGGGTGAATCCTCGACGATGATGATGACCCTTACCCGTGCGCGCTGGGTGTCGTAGGCCACATTCATGCGGTCTTCCAGATTTTTGATGAGCGCCAGCAAAAGATCCGAATTCCCATACCAGACATACAGCCGATCAATGGAATTGCGATCTGAATATTTGCGGTCAAGTAGATGGCGACTGGTGTTTTGAATCATCAGGAAAACGGGCAGATCCTGGAATTTGCTTTTTATCTGGCGACCGAGCACATACGCATCGGTCTCATCGACCTGGGGCATGGTGATAACGAGATCGAATTTTTTTTGGGAGAGGGCATCTAAGGCCTCACGGGCGGAAGAAACCCAGGTAAGCATCGGCGGACGAGAGAGATTTAAGCCACGGTATTCATGGATGATGCGTTCCGCAAGACGCCCCTCTTCTTCCATAATGAAAGCATCATAAGGGCTGGAGACCAGAAGGATTTCGGTAACCTTCTTGGCCATCAGCTCATGAAATACCTTAAAGGAAAGATCAAAATCTTCGGGTCGAAACAGGCCTTGAGTTAACATAATCCTTGTAAATTTCTTCTTTTGGGTTAACCGTCTATAGTAATTATATGTTCATCGTAAGCCCGATGCAAGCTCACTGACTTCTATCAGGTTCAAGTTTCAGAGGTTCAATTGTGTGTAAACCGTCAGTCGTTCGTTGTCCGTGGTTAGTTGTTTTTATTTGCAACGGACAACAAGCCACTAACAACTAACATAATCGGACTATAGGCTATCAACTATCGACTTTGAGCCATTTGCCTGTCACCTAAAACCAGCGGCTTTTTTATCTTTGGAAGTGCTTGCCCTGCCAGGAGTCTCTTTCTTCAAGCGTTCTTTGTATCAATTTCAGCGTTTCTGTTTTGTTAAGGGACCATGCCGGTGCCGCGAGCTCCGGCCGGTGGGGGTCTCCTGTGAGCCGCTGAACAACCATATCAAAGGGAATTCTTTCTAAAAAATCACAGACCAGATCCACGTACGCCTGCTGTTCAAGGCATTTAAACTCCCCCTGCCGGTAGAGTGCCTCCAGGCGGGTGCCTTTGACCACATAAAGCAGATGCAATTTAACGCCGTCAAGACCCAGCTTTGCGATCGTATCGGCCGTGTGCAGTATGTCCCGCCGGGTTTCATGGGGTAGCCCCAGAATCACATGCGCACATATCTTGATACCCCGGTCTTTGGTTTTTTCAATGGCATCGAGAAAACATTGAACATCATGGCCGCGGTTGATGAAAGCCAGCGTCTCATCGCGGGCCGACTGCAAACCATATTCGATCCAGACCAGGTGGTGCCTGGCATAGTTCTGGAGCAGATTTAAAATGGCGTCATCCACGCAGTCGGGCCGGGTGCCGATGGATAGGCCCACGACATCAGCAACGGCGAGGGCCTCTTCATAAAGATGTTTCAGTTTTTGCAGCGGTGCATACGTATTGGAAAATGACTGGAAATAAGCAATAAATTTTTTGGCCCTGTACCGCTTTGACATGGATTTCTTTCCGTTGCGAAGCTGCTGGGTCACTGTCAAACCGTTTGCATGGGCACCTGTTCCCGATCCGCGGATATTGCAATAGATGCACCCACCGGTCGAAAGGGTGCCATCCCGGTTGGGGCAGGTCAGGCCGGCGTCGATGGTGATTTTTTGAACCCGACACCCAAAGAGATTCCTCAGATATGAATTTAAGTCGTTATACCGTTTCTGGGTTGCCATTTCCCAAAGTCTTGACCACTTATTTGAGCGGTAATATAATAAAAAGTCTTTAAAACCCTAATTGAGCGAAAGGTGCTCTAATAACAAATAACAAATAACTCCCAGTTTTTAAATGGTTTATTACCCGAAAAAATACGACATCATTGTTGTTGGCGCCGGTCACGCCGGCTGCGAGGCGGCTCTTGCAGCCGCCAGGATGGGCTGCAGCGTTTTGCTGATGGCAATCGATCTGGACAAGCTGGCTGCAATGCCGTGCAGCCCCTCAATAGGTGGCATGGCCAAGGGCCAGCTCGTTAAGGAATTGGACGCGCTGGGCGGCGAGATGGCTAAAATCACCGACAAATCGGCCATATCCTTCCGCACGCTCAATACAAAAAAGGGGCCCGCTGTTCATTCATCCCGCACACAAAATGATAAGATCCGCTATCATATGGCCATGAAGGCGGTTATCGAATCGCAGCCGAATCTGGATTTAAAGCAGACAATGGTGGAGCGGCTTGTGGTGGAAGACAAGCGGGTGGTCGGCGTTGAAGATCATACCGGATTCGGATATCAATCCCGGGCTGTGGTACTGGCCACCGGCACTTTTTTAAGCGGACTGCTTCATATCGGGTTTAATTCGTTCAAAGCCGGCCGGGCCGGTGAATTTGCATCTTACGGTCTGGCATCCGACCTCAAAGGGCTGGGATTTAACATAGGCCGCATGAAAACAGGCACGCCTCCGCGCCTAAAAAAATCAAGCATTGATTTTTCAAAATTTAAGGTCCAGGAGTCAGAGTCCGATCCGACGCCCTTTTCGTATTTTACAGATGCGCTAAAACTGCCGCAACTTCCCTGTCATATCGGCTATACGAACCCACGTTCACATAAGATCGTACGCGAGAATCTTGAACGCTCGGCACTGTATGGCGGAATTATTCAGGGTATTTCGGCGCGCTATTGTCCTTCTTTTGAAGATAAAATCGTTAAGTTCCCCGAAAAGGATATGCATCAGGTGATCCTGGAGCCGGAGGGAATCGAAACCCAGGAGATTTATGCCTCCGGGTTGGGAAACAGTCTGCCGCTGGAAATTCAGATCGAACTGGTCCGGTCGGTTGAAGGTCTGGAAGAAGCAGAAATTATGCGGCCGGCCTATGCCATTGAATACGATTATGTCAATCCAATCCAGCTAAAGCCCACCCTTGAAACCGACCGGGTGACAGGCTTATTTTTGGCCGGGCAAATCAATGGAACATCCGGTTACGAAGAGGCCGCGGCGCAAGGCCTATGGGCCGGTATTAACGCAGCCTGCCAGCTTCAAAAAAGGCAGGCGTTTATCCTGGACCGCTCCCAGGCCTATATGGGGGTCATGGTGGATGATCTGGTCACCCGCGGTACCCGGGAACCGTATCGGATGTTTACCTCCAGAGCCGAGTACCGCCTGATGTTGCGGGAGGACAATGCTTCTTTGCGGTTAATGGAAGCCGGACACGAGCTGGGCTTAATCAAAAGCGAAGCACTAAGGGATATCAAGGCTTGCAAATCGCAAATCGACCAGGAGATTCAGCGGATCAAACAGGTCGTAATCAAACCGGATGAAAGCGTGAATCAATATTTGGAGAGCAAGGGTACACAGCCGATTCAAAGCGGTATTTACCTGGATCAGCTATTGAAACGGGCTGAACTGGGATACGCAGCTGTCGAAGCCCTGGCAAGAAGCCCGGAGACCGTCAACCCCACAGTAGCCAGGCAGGTCGAGATCGAGGTTAAGTATGAGGGTTATATTCAAAAACAGCTCAATGAGATTGAAAAATTTAAAAATTTGGAGCGAATTAAGATACCGGAGGGTTTTGTTTTTTTTGGCATCCACGGTCTGTCGAATGAATTGAAAGAAAAATTGTCTAACACCAGACCGACAACGCTTGGCCAGGTGTCGCGCATCGACGGTATGACACCGTCGGCAATGTCGGTATTGATGGTCGCCATCAAGGCAGCTTCGCGGTAAGAGGCTTAAGTAGGTGTCAGGTTTCGGGTGTCAGGCAAATAGCTTAAAATCGATAGTTGATAGCTTATCGTAAGAATATGTTAGTTGTCAGTGTCTTGTTGTCCGTTGCAAATAAGAGCAACTGACCACGGACAACGGACAACTGACGGTTTACACACAAATGAACCTTTGAACCCTGAACCCCTGAACCCATTCCCCTTGACACCTTCATGCGAACAACTTATTCTAGACGGGAAATTATAGTAATTATAGAGGATTAATCATATTGTTGGTATTGAAATAAAAAGGATAGTTCAGACATGTCGGAAGATTATTATCAAATACTCGGCGTTAAAAAAGACGCTTCAAAGGAGGAAATACGAAAAGCTTACCGCAAGCTGGCAATGAAATATCATCCGGATCACACCAAAGGTGATAAAGCTGCCGAAGAAAAATTTAAAAAGATCAGTGAAGCTTATGCCGTGCTGAGCGACAAAGAAAAGCGCAAAGAGTATGACACATTTGGCGCGGAAGGCTTCCGACAGCGTTTCTCCCAGGAAGATATTTTTAGAGGGTTTGATTTCGGTGATATTTTCCGCGAATTCGGGTTCGGGAGCGATTTCTTTTCAGGTCGCGGCCGTGGCAGTGGTATGCGATTCAATTTTGGAGGCGCATCCCCGTTTGGATCACAAACCCGGCAGCAACAGGCCCGGATGAAGGGCTCTGACCTGATATACGAACTTCCACTGACATTGAAAGAAATCTCAACGGGGACCGACAAAACGATCAGCCTGCAACATCTGGGTCCCTCCGAAAAAATTACCGTTAAGATCCCCAAAGGCATGATTACCGGTAAAAAATTACGCTTGGCCAGCAAAGGAAGTCCGAGTCCGATGGGTGGCCCCCCGGGGGATCTTTTTATTCAGTCGAAAGTACTCAGTGACGCCGTATATCGCTTTGAAAACTATGATCTGCACATGGACCACGGATTGAAATTAAGTGAGGCCGTGTTGGGGACCCGCATCTCCGTGCCCACCCTTGAGGGCAAGAAACTGAGCCTTAAAATACCGCCCGGAACGAAGCCCGGAACTAAGATGCGCATGTCCGGTCACGGGCTCCCTCATATGAAAGGCAACAAGAAAGGAGATCTTTATGTCAAAATCCAAATCAAGTTGCCGAAACAGTTGACAAAAGAGCAGCGCAACCTCATCGAGAAACTGGCTGAAGCAGGTTTGTAAGGAATAAAAATAATTGACAAATTTGCGTATTCACGATAATTTTATTATAAATATTAATAAATTATACTTGTTTAAACAGTGAGGTACGAGATGATTGTCACCTGCAATGAGTGCGAATCGAATTTTAATGTTAACGATAGCCTCGTCAAGGCCGACGGGTCGAAAGTCCGCTGCTCAAAATGCAAAAGCGTTTTTGTAGTTTATCCAGACACATCTGATTCTGAAATGGGTGAAGACGCTGATGATTTTGCCTTCGGCATGGATGAAGATTTAGAAGCGGATCTGGATTTTGACGAAGAAAGCGATGATTTGGCAATTGAAGACAGTGCAGACGATGAATTGCCGGATTTGGATGATATGATGGACTTTGATGATGACGAGTCGGAAATCGAGGAAATGGATGAAGAAGCTTCCGGTGAGCTCGGGCTCGATCTGGATTCGGATGAGGATGAAGTCGATGAAGTCGGAGAGACAGGGCTCCTGGACGAAGAGGAGCTGGATTTTGATCTGGAAGATGAAAACCTTGCGGAGGCAGATGCGTCCGACCTGGCGGAAATGGAGATGGATCTGGACGATTTAGATCAAACCGAAGAAGCCGACATAGCTGCAGATGAACCGGAGCTGGATTTCGATCTGGACACAGATGCGGAAGATTTGGAACCCGCCGCAACGGAAGAAGCTGCAGCGCTAGATGGGTCCGATGAGCTGGATTTGTCGGACCTGGAAGACCTGGTCGATTCCGATACGGATATGGACCTGGAAGGTGTGGCTGCCGAGGCCTCGGATGATGCCGGAATGGATCTGAAACTGGATACGGAAGAAATGGAAGCCACCGCAACGGAAGAAGTTGCCGCGCAGGCCGGGTCCGATGAGCTGGATTTGTCGGATCTGGAGGACCTGGTTGAATCCGATGGTGAAACGGAACTGGAAGGTGAGGCCCTTCTGGAGTCAGATGATACCGATCTGGATCTTTCGGTTCTGGATGATGTCCTCGATACCGAAGAAGCGCCCGCTGAGGCAGATCTCACCGCTGATGTTTCAGATGATTTGGACCTGGATCTTGATCTGGAAGCGGAAGAGCCGGTTTTAGAATCACCTGAAGATCTTGACGGCACCGACGAATTGGACCTGTCGGACCTGGACGGTATTATGGAATCAGATGAAACTCCGGCAGAGGCAGCTTCGGTTGAAGAAGTTGGTGAAGATCTGGAGCTAGATTTTGAGGTGGATGAAGGTGCGGTGGAAACGGCGGCGGTTGAATCTGCAGAGCCCTCCGATCAGCTGGGTATGGCGGATCTTGAAAAAATGCTTGAACCCGATGAAACCCCGACATCTGGAGATAATGAGGAACTGGATCTGGATCTCGACCTTGATCTCGAAACAGAAGGTGCGTTCGAAGCCAGCATGTCTCCAGAGGAGCAGGCCCCTTCAGATGACGCGGAGTTTTTGGATATTGAGAAGATGCTAGAGGAAAGTGAAGATACAGCTCCAGCCGGGTCAGGCGCTGAGGAGCCTTTGGAGCTTGACTTGGAGGCAGTGATGGAAGAAGCGGCCGAATCCAAGGAACCGGAAGTCGAGTTGAATCTGGATCTGGGAGAAGGCATGGTGGAAACAGAAAGCGGCCTGGACATTTCCGAATCAGGTGAAGATGATTTGGAATTCAATCTTCTGGGCTCCGACGATGAAACCATGCAATTTGGTGCAACCCAGGCGGGTGTTACCCAAATTGACGAAGAGCTGACCGATAGCAGTGAGCTGGGTACCTCCGCCGATGAATTTTCCTCCGATAACTACGCTGCAACCAATGACGTGTATGGAGAAACGGATGTAACAGATCTTGGGGTAGCTGAAATTCCAGAACCGGCCAGGAAAAGGCGCACCCGCAAACCGCTTCTCGTTGCTGTTCTTCTGCTGCTGCTATGTCTTATTGGCTATATTGTGACTCAGAATTTGGGTATCAAGATACCCTATGTCAGTGATATCAATATTCCTTATCTTAGTGATCTTAAAATACCCTATCTTAGCGGTTTGCTGAAATCCGAGGACCAGGATATCGCCGGCAATATCAAGATTACCCCTATGGGGAAAACGATCACCGGTAAATTTATCGAAAATACCCAGGCAGGCGATATTTTTGTGATTATGGGTCAAGTTCGCAATGAGTATGATCATCCCCGAAGCTTTATTAAAATCACCGGCAAGCTTTATCGCAAAGGCAAAGCGCTGGCGAAAACAGCCACGGTTTACGGCGGTAATATGCTTAGCGACTCGGATCTGGAACGGCTGGATCTGGTTGCCATAAGCAAGCGGCTGCAAAATCGCTTCGGCGATAACCGCTCAAATCTCAAAGTCAAAACCGGCAGAACCATTCCATTTTTAATCGTATTTAGTCAACTGCCGACCAACCTGGATGAATATACTGTGGAGGTAGCCGGATCCTCTTCCTGACGGGTCGCCTGTTTGCGGGTTTAGTTTATCTGGTTGCCATATCCGATAGACACGCATCGTCACGGGTGTATCGGAGATCCATCCATTCTATAACCCCAGCAAATATCCCCGTGTGTTCACAAGCTTGATTCGCCTTCGCCTGAATCCTCTGCAGCTTGCTGCAAGATTAAAGGCAAGTCGAACCGCGTCGAAGCGCGCCAGAGCGAAGGCGGGTTAGGCTACGGCGCAATTCCGCCATGATACCCCTCGCCGCCGCGGTGGGACTGCGAGGGCTTCATTTTCGTCTTGACTTGCGAAAGACGTGTTGTTAAAAAAGGGGTTCGTCGGGATTTCGGGTATTCCGGCAGGCAGCCTGTATTCGTGGCGATGTAGCTCAGGTGGTCAGAGCATGCGGCTCATATCCGCAGTGTCCGGGGTTCAAGTCCCTGCATCGCCACCACAGATGATAATAAGCTGTGATCCTGGGGGATTACAGCTTCTTCATTTTTGGCGGGTGCGGATGGGGTGCGTTTGGGTGCGTTTTCATCAAGTGCATTTACGGCCTGCCGATTGCTGCTTGGAATGAGATGTCCATAGATATCAACGGTCATTTGGATGCTGGAATGACCCAGCTGTTCCTTGACGTAAACAGGACTTTCGCCATTTGAGAGTAGAAGACTTGCAAAGCTATTGCGAATGTCATGGAAGCGCATATCCCTTAATTTGGCTTTGTCGAGCATTCTTTTCCAGATGTTCCGGATCGTATTTTGAGACGTATAGGCTCCTTTGGTGTGAAATACGATTTCCTCAGGCGCTCCCTTGCCGGCTTTTAGGCCTTCCTCTTTGCGCCTCTTGTATAGATCCTTCAATTCGTCACAAAGTTGATCGGACATATCGACCCGGCGCGATCTGCTGGTCTTGGTCTTTGTAATCCTGCCGTTACGGAATGCCCGCTGCACCTGGATGTATTTGCTCTTCCAATCAATATCCCCCCAGTGGAGGGCAAGCAGCTCACCAAGGCGCCTTCCAGTCCGGAAGGCACACAGAAAAAATGGATACCAGTCGTTTCGGTATTTTTTGCATGTAGCTAAAAACAGCGAGACTTCATCTGCATTCATGGGCTGAACCGGCTCTCTGTCCTTTCGTTCGTCAAGCCCCAGCTTCCCCAATATCGCTCTTGACGGGTTTTCTTTGACCAACTCTTCGTCTATGGCGTGCTCAAACGTCCCACTGATCACATTTCGGGCTGCTGATACAGTGCTTTTGGACAGGCCCTTTTTGTGAATATCAAGCAGAACATTACGGACATGGCCTCGGGTTATTTTATCTATGGGCATTTTACCGATTTTGGGACCGATGTACTTTTTGAGCAAAGAGGAATACCGCTGATAAGTCGTCCGTCTTTTGGTCGGTTTGATGTAACCCTCAAGCCACAGTTCGCAATAGTCTTTGAAAATAGGGCAGGGCTCTTCTATTTTTTCGATATCCAGTTCGCCCAATACCAGCCTGGCTTTGATTTTTTCCGCCACTTCATTGGCAAGGCCCTCATCCATGCCGATCTTTTTAGATTTGCGCCTGCTATTGTGGTTGATAAAAACCCAAAAGATTCCGGAACCCGGTGGTTTTTCTCTGACTTTAACTCCCATGAAATCACCTCCTTTCTATTCTTTTTTGTTGATTTCCAAATTCAAGAGAGGATTTTTCTCGTTAGAAACTTGAACTTCATGCTCAAATTTGTTCCATTGACCAATTTGCCAACCACTATTAACTTTCTTCATATCCATAACCTGTACCACGCTACCCATCCAAACTTCACCAGTCACAGTATCTATTTTAAACAATGCCTTTTCCCAATACTGTTCACCCTTGAGGTTGGTAAAGGGATACTCACCTTGAAAAAGCTGGTACCTGCCAACATCTTCTGCAAAACAATTTAAGCCCATGCCAAATAGAATAATTGAGACTAATATAATTATCTTTTTTGCCATAAAATCACCTCCCCATTAAAACCTACTATTTTGTTTCATCGTCCAAAACAAATTCTTCAGGAATATTAGTTTCTCCACGACGATTTAGAAATTTATTGGCACTTTGCTTTATAGATGTCTTGGGCTCAACGATCATCTCTTTATCTCCCGCAATCAACCAAACTTTACCCATTATGCGATGCATTTTGTAAGCAACCCGTTGGGAGCCAATAATAGTATATGGGTTAATCCAACTGTAGGCCAATATGGCGATAACAATTATCAGGCTCCATTTAACAATATCCAAAAATCTTTCTTTCATAAAGCCCCTCACTTTCTCCCTGGTTTATCCACGGGCAGGGACCAGGGTCGTCCTTTTCGGCCGATCGCGAGTAGCCCGTGGGGGTTTTAAATTACATTTTCCTAATGGTTTTATACTACCCTGTTTATGATCGTTCATTGTGTGCGCTCTGACAAAGCCTTTTTTTACAGCTCTCGGCTTGTTTCCCTGTTTTCTGTATGGTTTACTATGCCCCTTGAAATCCATCATTCAATTACGCCCGTTTTAAACCCATCTAAATGCTTATTTGCCCATTTAAAGCAATTCTAAGTATCAGTTCATTATCCTATGGCCCATCCCGAGAAGTCCCTAAATAGCGCAAAATAGCTAGTATTAGCTATATAAAGTACCTTACCCCGAAAAGTCCCTCTCAGCATCGTTAGATGGAGTCTCGGTGTTATCTTCGGCGTAAATCTCGCCTTCAATATCTCGGATAATCTCTCTTATTTGCGCTCCCATAGCCGTTGAAATTGAATATGCTCTAGGACCATGTTCGTTTTGGTCTGCAACATCATCCAGCAAAGTTTCATTTGACTCGACCAAAGGTTTTACTTTTTGAATTAATAAATCTTCCCAAAAATCCGTAAATTCACTTTTGTTCATGGCCTGCCTCCCTAAAAACAAAAAGCCCCAAGCTTTTCCCCGGACCACAGATCCGCCCACAACGTCACCGCTGCAGGTTGCTTGAGGCGTTTTGTTTATTAATTGGTTTTTCATGTCTGTGGTTTGGGGTTATTGACATTAGTGGTTAATTTAGTTAATTTTAGTTTAACCGAATTAACCTATCAAGAAAAATATTAAACTTTATTAAATTCTATGATAAAAGGAGGCATGGCTAAAAAAATGATCGGAATCAAAGTTACAGACGAACAAAAAGAAACGCTGCAAAAATTAGCTGATGCGGAAAACCGCCCGCTGGCCAACTTCTGCTTCACCCTCATTATTGAAAAAGTAAAAGAAAAATTTGATATAGACATATCTAATCCCAAAAAATAACTTTTTAACGGAGGGCATATGCTCTAACCCTAAGACCCCGTTTCTCAAAGAGAGGTGGGGTTTTTGTTTTTCAAAGGAGAAGTGAATATGAAAAGAATATCAATTTTTGCAGCTCTTTTAATGATCTTTATACCTTCAATACTATTAGCTGATGATGAATTAAAAACTGGGTATGACCTTTACCACTATATTAATCTGAGGGATGATGCACAAACCCCCGAAGAGATTACTGGCGTTCTACATACAACTGGTTATTTGGCTGGATATCTTGATGCTTTAGTTCTCGTTCAAGATGTTTTGTTTAACACAATGTTACCCAGTAAATACCTTTCAGAAGAGGAAAGAAAAAAAATAGCGAAAGAGCTTAATTTCCATCGTATAAATATTCCTGATAGTGGTCTGGCTCCTAGACAAACTATGCTCATTTACGAAAAGTTTGCAGAAAAATACCCAGAGAAACTAAATGTTACGGCAAGGACTTGTCTCTTAGAAGCCCTCATAAATTCTTACGGTTGGGAGTAAAGACAGAGCCTAAGCGACTCTGCCCTTCAAATTGTCAATGTATTTTTAAGATATTCATTTCATATCTGTAAAATTGTCAAAATGCATGTATTCTCAATATATCTGTGTTGCGACACGAAGTCGCGTATTTTGTCTGTTCAGCGGAGGCATTAAGCCCTTGTCTGAACCCAGCGTCCCGTCGCTGCGATCCTATGGAAGCATACGCTCAAGGTGCATCCTTGACGGGTATGAAGCCTTTCTGACAATGCGCCGAAGTCTGTTTATGCAGGCGGTGTGGAAGCCGTGAGGCCGAAGCGCTCCTGGAAGCTCCATCCGGGTGAGGGGTTAGGATAGGATACTATGGTCAACGGAAGTGAACACTTGTAACTGTCGTGAATATTGACAAGCCAAAGGAGCTGTGAGGCTTGAACCAAAACGGTAAGCGGGTGGTTCGGAAGGATTGCAGAACGTCCGACACGGGCAGAACTCCCGCCGGCAGAGAGAGTGGACCTAAGGTATTCGTGGTCAGATACGTGGAACGTGGTAACCCCATGGCTTCGCCCTTTGGGCAGGCTAACCGTAAGGCATGCTGTGGGAGGTATGGGGTGAGATGATGGAAGAAGCGAAAGTCATCCTGTAATGGGGTGGATACGGGTTGAGAGCCGCAGGTTCAACATCACCCGGCCCGTAAGGGAGCTGACGTCCATCGGGTGCTTCGTTGCGAGAAAGCTGGTAGAACCGATTTTAGGAGGGAAAGCAAATGAGGCCACTTTATGTGTGCCATGCGCCCTTCACCAAATGGGTTTTGGCTGCCAGTGTGTATCGCAAAGGTGATTGGGGTTTTAGATCACTGGGTCACCTCTATGCCGAGGTTGGCCTTTGAAGGGCTTGAGCCCTGTGATGGGAAACTATCACGCAGGGTTCTTAGGGGGCTTGGGGTCAGCAATGACCCCCGGCTACCCGGTTTTTGATGTTCCGGCCATCTGCAATTTATAGTAGAATTATATTGTATTCATTAGAGCTTTTGGTAAGTTAGAAGTTCACAAATATTGTTTTATATAAAATCTACTGAATATTATAATAAACTTCACTTAATACGTTTAACGCATCTCAGAGGCGCTCCTTGCGTAGGATAATCTCCCTATTCGTAAAAGAGAAAATTATTCCATCACTTTATTTTTTATTGGAAAGGTAAGTTAAAATTATGAAAGCAAATGTAAAGCAATTATTTGACGCTGAACCTAAGTCACCTTTGTATGTTGCAATTAACCGCGTTTTGGTTAACAACGATCCCGACTTAATGAGCATGATGAAGCACGCCAGTTCTAAAATGTGTCTTGCTACAGCGCTAACACCTGGGTTTAAGGGCTTCGATTTAATGAAGCAAATCGGCGCATGTCCAATGGGTATGCGATGGGGTGCGAGCTCAGATATGGGCGATCGACTTTCTCATATTTGGATTGATCAGTTTACCTACTGGGAATCCTGGGAGGCGCATGAGAATTTTCATGAAACATTTGAGGACGTGGTCGTCGATACGTGTGCAAAATGCGGTGACGTATTACTAGAAGGCCCTGAAGAACCCATCTATCGCGTTGTTTACAGTGATTTGCCAAAGCTTATCTCAATGAATCAATGGTTAAGAAGGAGTGCAGCAGGGGAATCTGACGGTTACGCAGTGGATTCGGGGAAAACTGTCACCGTCATGGCCATGCACAGGGTCCGTCCAGGCCAGGAAGAGGAATTTGAAGCCGGTGAGACTACAACTATGGAAAAACTGAAAGAATCCACGGGTATGGTCGGCTGCCAGATCCTTAAGCGGATTGGCCTTTCAACTCTCGGCAGTGGACATGCCACTGTTGAATCCATGCTGGAAAAACTGAAGGATAGTTCAGGTAGCAAACTGCAACGTACAGCAGATGTCTGGGAGGGCTATACGGTACCTGCAGAATATCTCGTTATGGTCGAGTGGGAAAGTTTGCGCGACGCGCAAGGAGGTATGCCACATGTGAATGTAAAACCTGAATTGTTATTCATTCATGGTCCTAAGGTATTAGACAATTGTTTGCATATGCCCAATGTGCGCTTGGCCGATTCGATGTTTCGGGAGCAAACTTATCGAGAAATACTTAACAAAAAATAAACGGTGAATTTCGATTGTTCTGTTGAACAACTTCCGCCAATGAGAATTCTTCAGATGACGCATAACAATCCTTTAAAGCCGTCACCCGGAAGTGGCGCGGCTTATGCAAGCAGCTGCGAATACGGATACCTCCAACGTATCGGAGATTTTGAGGATTTCAAAAATCTGAGATAGCCATAACATATCTGAAATTTCGCAAAAATTTGCATATTCTCAATATATCAAAGTCAAAGCAAAGTAAGGTCACACCTGACTATGATTAACCAAATTTTGCTTTATTATGGCTCGTCATTCGTTACGTTTTGGGGAATCGCCCATCTCTTTCCAACCAAATCTGTTGTTTCAGGATTTGGTGATATATCCACTGACAATAAACGAATCTTTACCATGGAATGGATTATCGATGGAATTACTCTTATTTTTATTGGATCAATAAATTCTATTGTGACTGCAATTGATCATACAAGCTCTATCTCTTTGGCAATTTACATTAGTTCAGTTTTTATTCTAATTATTTTAGCCTTCGTTTTATTTTTCACGGGAATCAAAATTAGTTTTTTCCCATTCAAACTATGCCCTGTAATTTTCATTACATCTGCTGTACTAATATTTCTTGGAGGTATTTTTTAGCTTGTTCCAATAGCGGGTGGTACTTATCCATCTTTGCTCATAGGATTCAAATAATGGATACCAATAAAGTTGAGGATTGCTCGAACCTGAAATACTCATTGTTACATTACATATCGAAGCCCAAAAACGTACCAGAGGACAAATTAAAGGCTCTTTTAGATATTTTTCGTAGACAAATGTTCGAAAAGGATGTTGTATTACTTAATCAGGGAGATCTCTGGACTAAGGTCTATTTCGTAGAACAAGGCATTGTTCGCATGTTTTTTAATACGCCTGATGGTCGGGAATTTAATAAGAATTTTTTTGCAGAAGGAAATTTTTTTTGGCCGGCCACACCGGCAACAAGTCTCCATCCAAGCCTTTTCTCAATTGCTACGCTTGAAATGAGCTATTTATGGGTAGCTGATTATGTTCCATTCCGACAACAATTAATTGCCCTCCACAGATGGGATTCATTCACCTTGCCATTCGCCCAAGCCAGAAGCCCGTTACCTTTCGTTTCTGAAAAAGTACCCTCAACTCGTGAGACGGATTCCAGACTATCACATTGCATCCTACCTTGGGATGACAAACGTGACTCTCTCCCGCATCAAGCGTCATTGCCGTTTTTAACTTATGTTAATGCATCCCCCTTGAAAGACATCTAATATGGCATCGAACGGGTTCCGAACCGAGCGTAAAAGTTTTAGGTTAGCCTTGCCGGCTTAGGGCCTACAAACAATTTTCATGGGAGGTGCCTTATGGAGAAACCGAGTTCAATCCTACAAATGGCGATTAGCTCGTTAATCGGGCTAATCGTACTAAATTGTGTAATGTTGGGGGCTCTTTTTGCGCAAGTACCACCAAATCCACCTGGCAGGTTTGGGCCTTATATAGGCGCTACTCTTTCTTTGGCGGTATTAACATTGCCACTTATTTTTTGGCGTAACAAGATCGGATACATGAGCTCTATTGTTATCGGACTTATGTGCTTAATGTCTCTTGGCCCCCAAAAATTCTTTATTGAACAAGCAGCAAATTTGCTGTTTCCTGCTATTATACTGGGGTCTATCTTTTCTTTAACCCTAATCATTTCTTCCATTATTGCTTTGATGAAAAAAGATTGACAAAGAGTGTATTTTCAATCTGTAGAATGAACATATCAAGACACTTAAGTGGATTTGTGGGCGAATGCGACTTCCGGTATAAGAAGGGCAGAGAAACTTTTGTGTACACATTAAGGAAGGGATGGCCACCTAATTTTCACAATGGCGATATTGAGATGTTCTAATTGAAAAGGTAACTTACAAAAGGCGTAGGACTTAAAGTTTGCTCTGTTCCATGAAAAGGCTGATCCAGATTTTTCTTTTAGATATTTCGATATGACGTAACCTTAATCCTTTTGATACCTCCAACAAAGTGCAACTATCAGAAGACCAAAATTATTGCGTAATCTGTTTCATATCTGCAATTTTAACGAATTTCATGTATCCTCATACATGAAATTTTGGCGAAGCTGTGCTATGGCAGGATAATTCAGGTTTTTGGAGAATTTAAATTATTGCGATTTCATTTATCTGCAATTAGTGGCAATTTTGCTGCCCACGGATTTTAATAATATCTGGCACCGACACAATAACCGGTTCGGTGCTCATCGGGCAATTCCCGGCACCACTTTACCTCGGCAAGGGTTGAGTTCCGCAACCGCACATTCGAATCCAAATTTGGCTGTTTATCAACACGGATAAACAGATTTGTACCGGGCGTTATCGGGTGGGTCGATTCAAAACACATGCCGCTTTTGCTATGATTTAGGGTTATCGACGGATATTCATGCCAAAACCGAGTGCTGAAGGAAGAAAAAATTATAGGCGCATTCGAAGCGATGCGTTCATCTGATCTTTTATCTGCGCGAGCCAGCATTTTAGGACCTCCTTTCTTTGCTGATTCCTTTTCTGCTCTAAGGATAAAGCGAGACTATATATATTGCCGCATATAAATTCATTTGACCGTCTGGTGAGATTTTCGAAAGCGGCAAATATAGTTTTATGGATTTTATCGCCGATGGATAAAGACATTGGCTGTGCCGGATAAATCAAAAGAAAATAAAAAATTTAAACAAAGCAAGAATCATGCTAACTTTAGGTTGCAAATGACTACCACATTAATTTCGAGTGGTTAGCTTATTAGTATGAAGAGCTTTCAAATGATATTGTGCAAAAAAGTCAACACCAATTGTATGATTTTATTCACAAATACAATTTAGATGGGTCTGAAATTATTAAGATATGGATTGGGTTGCAGGATTTTATATCTGAGGAATTTTATGGAGCTGAGGCTGCTCCCACTCAACCGGATTGTGTTAACCTCGAAACCTTTAGCTATGCCCTAGTTGAGGTCGACAGCCGAGCGCAGCCGAAAGAGATGACGATTACCGTGAAAGATAAAGATGGAGTAGCGGTCAAAGACTTATTATTCCCAGCCCTGGAAAGAGATTGCAGCATCACGATCCAGGCCGAATAAAAGAATTGAATGTTCATCAAAACTTGGAGTATCAAAGGATATCTGCAAAATTGTCAAAACTGTGGTATCTCAATTACAACAACTTGTTTCAAATTTAGGCAAGGCAGGGTGCTCAGGTTTAATCTCCCAAAAAATACGATGTCTGATTTTCCATCATTATATTCATGATAGGAGTTAAGCGGCGGAAAAAAATTTTTATCATTCATCATTAAGCCTTAGTAACGCTCTATAGGAGAGTACACTTACATTGGCAAATAAAACCGTTTTTCTTCTCATCACTTTATTGCTTACCGGCTGTCATGTTAAGGTGATCGGTACGTCTGGTGAAAAAGGTCATCTTATTTACAATAAATTGCCCTGTTTTTTTAACGGTGCGAAGGTTTCTACTTCCCCTAATGCGGCTACACTCGGCCCAAAGGGACGACGATGTTGTCCAGAGTGTAAAGGATACAAAGAGAAAAAGGGATTAAGCATCATAGTTCTGAGGGGGACACCAGTAATTGCTATTGCAGACATGGAGGTACTTAAAGCCAGAAACCTAAGCGCAGAGCAAAATAGAGAAGGAATAAAACAAAGAAAAGGCTATGGGAAACAACATCTCTGGGTGGGGCAAATTATGAAACCCTACGATGATGTTCATCTATTATTCGAAGATAAGCATGGTAACAGGATTCTTTACTATCACCTCATGTCTACCCCAATAGTTCCGGGGTTTGATAAGGGAATATGCAAACGGCCTAAAGAATATCTTTTTGATTCATGGAAAAGAAGACCTGAATTTTGTGGTGGATACGCCTATAGAACCGTTAAAAAAGGCGATGTAATCGGCCTCTCTGGTGATACAGGAGGGGGCCGTGAGGGTGATAAGCATTTTTCACTCGGTATTCAAGTGATGAATAGCGTGACGGGAAAAATGGAATGGGTTGCTCCTGAAGAATACTTTCATTGGGAAAATCTGCCATCTGAATCTGATGCTTACTTGTTTCCAGTTCAATCCAAAGAGTATTTAAAGAAAATTGGTTATGTCGAATAACATTTGCTTTAATTCCATGACCCAATCTGGAGGCTTTTAAGAAACGATTAGGTCCAAAATATTTTAGTTCCAAAATCTTTGATTACTCCAACAATGTGCAACTATCAGAAGGCCAAAATTCTTGTGATATGCGTTTTATATTCAATATTGGAGGGTGAGTCCAAGCCTATGGATTTGCCTTTTTTAATGTCCAAAAACAGCATTTTGCGGAACCATGACTTGACAAGGATCTCCAAAATCCAATAAATTTCATATATCGGTTTTATATCTGAAATGATTCCAGAAAAATTGATATTTGGACATCTCTAAATATATCGTTACTTGGCTGATGTTTGGTTTTCTTCACACCCCCACAGGGGGGGGTGCGTGAACACGCTTGCCGGTGATTTATTTGTTCACGACTCGAATATCAGTATGGTTTATAATTTCAGATTGTTTCCAAATTTGTGTTCACGCTTGTTCACGGTTTGTTCACGGTGAACGTTTAGATTCTTGTTCACGGTCATTTTCACGCCGTGAACAGGACAATTTGGGTCAATTTTGCTCCTTTGAAATATATAAAAATCCATCTTGGGTATCGATCCACTTCTTTCTGCCGATCATAACGATCTGTGCTATCGGTTAAAATCAAACTTCTAACAATCTGAGAGGCGCAGTTGAACCAATATTTAAAGGTTCGTGTATCTTTGATATCAATAGAATGCCCTGCAGTCCTTATATCGTCATAACATCTTTTCATCAGTCTTTTATTCCGACGAAATAACTTAATTACGGTATTTTCGATTCTAGTTTTGAAAAGATTTAATAGAAAAACTTCGGGGAGCAAATCTTTACCATGAAGGGAATTTTCCGGTAAGTTATCTATTGGAATCCTATCAAGCCAACTTGACCTTGATCTTTTTGATTCACGAACAACCTCATTAATTAAATGACAAAACTCTTGATACTGTTCATCACTGAGCTTGCCTTTTTCCCACAGCGGCTTTAACTCTTCAATCCTTTGTTTTATCTCTGGAATATATATCAAGTACCCACTCCCGCAGTGGCCCGGGAAGATTTGAAGGGAGGGGCAGCCGGGAACTGCCCTTTCGCCTGCGCTTGGCTATCCCTTCAAAGTTGATCTATTTTACCGTACAACAATATCCTTTGCAAATCCTTGCAAATGGTTGCATATAGGGTGCAAAATAGGGCGAAATTTGTGCACTTTTAAAAAAGTCGATAGTAATAATTTCAAATAGTTACAGTTACTTATCGACTCCCTGCATCGCCACCAGCTTTCTGGCTGCCGGTAGCCGGTCACGATTCGACCGAGCTTGTCACATGCGGGTTTCTGCTTTGAAACGCCCTTCAAGGATGGATGACATCCTGAAGGGCTTTTTATTTGGCGGGAAATATTTTTTCCGCTTTAAGGTAGTGGTAACCGATATCTCTTCTAAGATCCAATCGGTTGCCTTGCGGATTTTCGCGGGGAATAACCCGGATTTTACCATTGTCAAAAGCCGCAATAAGTTTGTTTCGAAAACGCTCAGCCGCTTCGCCGCGGCTGTCATTGGGCTTGATTTGTACATTTGCATTCATCCATGCGACCCGGGTGCCGTCTGATCGAAATTTCGCGTCTTCGGTCGAGCACGTCATTGCTGAAGGGATAACCTGTATGCCTTTTTTGCGGATATAGTTAAAATCGATTTCAACAGGTTCGCCTTTGGTACAGGACCACGGATATCCTTTTTGTCCGTCAGGGCCTCCGGGACCGGTTACCAGCCCGGCGCAGAGCGCCAGCTGGTCGTCTCTTACTTCCGGCTTTACCTCGTCGAGCTTGCCCGTAAACATGGCCTCGATGAGCACCCCCAGGTTTCTCAATCTGCGGGCAACGGGCTGGGCTTCAGGCTCACCGGGCCGGATATTTATTTCAGACACCCGAATGTTGGTGGGTTGCTTGGCGTTATCCAGCGAGACAAAACAACCCGGATATAGGATGCACGGGCGCAAGAAGCCTTTTTCCTTCATCTTCCCGATAAGGGGCTTGGCAATGAGCTCTCCGGCCAATGAAATCAGGTCGGGGGTTTCCATCGGGTGTGGTGAGATAGCGCCCATACCGCCGGTGATCGGGTTCGTTTTGCTGGCCGGGCCTTCAAATCGTTCCGGATAATCCATAGCCGTCGGCAGGATCTGGAAATTGCTGTTTTTATCGACCAGAATCGTAAAACTGATCTCCACCCCGGACATCAGTGACTCGATTAAAAGGGGCCATTTTCCTTTGCTGCCGTACATTTTTTTATAATCGCGCTTATAATCGTTTATCAATGTATCGTATACTTCTCTGATCTCCCAGGAGTTTAATATAATCCGGGCGCCTTTGCCTCCGGCACTGTATGGATATTTTAGAACCGCTCCCCCGAATTCCTGAATATACTCGAGACAGGTATGCAGGAGGGTGGCATAATCTTTTGCATCCACCTCGGCCCAGGATGCAGCCACGGGAATGCCGGCTTCCCGGCACAGCTCTTTGCATTTGATCTTGTCCCCTTCAATAAAGGCAGCCGACTTTTTGAGCCCGACGATGCGATCGCCGAAACCGGCTGCTTCCACCTCATCCACCAGGCCGTCAAACAAAAGCGCTTCCGGCATCGGGATGACGTAATCGATGCTTTCGTTTTGGATTGCGTTGATGATTGCCGCTGCATATTCATCGTAAGAATTGCCTTTGGTTGGAATGAACTCAATCGGCCAGTTCATGGTTTCTGCAAATTTGGGCATCGATGGCGTACCACGAACAACGACGCCTTGAAATGTGTCTTTATAGATGTCACTGGTGGCGGTGGAGACCACCAGAGCGCACAACATGGTTCTGCCGTCGGTTCCGGCAAAGGCAATTTTTTTCATTCGCTGTTCCTTCCAGAGTGATATCTCGTTTGAAAATTTGAAACGCTCAATTTCATCTAAGTTGAGCGATCGGCGAGGTTGCCGCAGATACAAGGAAGATGGCGTTTCGCTATAGTCGGCTATGCGGAACGGCATCTGACGCCGTAGATGCGGTAAGATCGTCAATCCCCTGTGGGGTTTCAAAATTCAAAAATATAAATCGACAAAATTCATTAAATATAAGACACGCTGCCCTCTTTTTGAAATTTGAAACGCTCAATTTAGATTTCATTATCAAATGCCAGTAGCTGCGGTCAAACCCATTTTTCGCTTATGGCACCTGTCGTTTTTAGGTGTTGGGTGTCAGAGGTTCAAAAAAACTAATAGGCTGGAAAGCTTGGAAGCTTGCAATCATCAGCTCCTTCAAGCCTTCCAGCTTCCTAGCCTTCAAGCTATAAGCTATTTACCTGAACCCAATTGTAAACCAGTAGCCGGAGAGGTGGCTTGATTTTATTTGATAAAATCTATAAAAATGATATAAAGGATGAATTCGTAAGAAGTCGAATTCATCACATGTTTGGTTATTCGTATTTCGTGTTTTCTTTGACATATCCGATATTTTGGATGTTTTGCCAACATTTTATGCGGCTAAACACCAAACACCGGGCACCAAATACAAAACACTCTCGTAATAAGATCACTTTTCTGATCTTTTTACGAGATTGCCGGAGAATAAAATGATACCAGGTTTTACGAAAATCGTTGAAGAACGCATTCGCAGAGCTCAAAAAAAAGGTGAATTTGATAATCTCGAAGGTGCCGGGGAACCGTTGAACCTTGCAGACGATCAAGCAGTGTCGGAAGAACTGCGCCTGGCCTATAAGATATTGAAAAATGCTGACTGCCTGCCGCCTGAAATCGAAATAAAAAAGGAGATTCAACAGACCGAAGATCTTCTTGCCGGAATGACCGATACCACTGAAAAATACCGCACGCTAAAAAAGCTCAATTTTCTGATCATGAAGCTTAATAACTTACGGAGCACCTCCATCAAATTTGAAGAACCCCAGAAATATTCGCACAAATTGATAAAAAAGCTCGAATCATCCGCTTCAAAGATCAAAGAGAAATAGCCTGAATCGGTATTTTCTATCATTAGAATTTTTATTAATGATTGGATCCTTTTTTATTTATTAATTAGACAGGATTAACAGGATTAATTTGGGTTTTTTCATTTTCAGTTTCCGGACAATCCTTTAGATCCTGTCTAAAAATAGAACGCCAGGCCAAGGTGATTGCTATGGAAAAAATGACCGTTGCGCTTCTTTCCGGTGGCGTTTCCTCCGAGCGGGAGGTCTCCCTCAACAGTGGAGATCAGGTATACGAGGCCCTGGACAAGGAAAAATACAATATCATCCGCTATGACCCCAAAACGGATTTAGCGCGGCTGGTGGAAGATGCGGGTGGAATTGATGCGGCCTTAATTATTCTTCACGGCCCTTATGGTGAAGATGGTACGGTTCAGGGGCTTCTTGAGCTGTTGGACATCCCCTATCAGGGATCCGGTGTTCTCGGCAGTTCCCTCGCCATGAACAAGCTTGCTTCCAAGCATCTTTATGAAAAAGCCGGGTTGCCCATTCCGCCCTATGTGACGTTGCAAAAGGGCGATCCTTTGGATCCGGAAGCCTGGCAAAAACTGTTCGGGTTTCCGATGGTGGTCAAGCCGAACGAAGCCGGTTCGAGTGTTGGCATGACCATCGTAAAAGCAATGGATGCTTTAGGAGCTGCCGTAGAAAAAGCATTTTCCCATGATGCAGTCGTTTTGATCGAAGCCTATGTACAGGGCACCGAGCTGACAGGCGGGGTGATCGGAAACAGAGAACTTCTGGCATTGCCGATTATCGAGATCATACCCGATGATGCGCATGAGTTCTTTGATTACGAAGCGAAATATACAGCCGGTGTTACGCAGGAAATTTGTCCGGCACGCCTCGATGATGAAATGACACAAAAGGCCCAGACTTACGCCAAAGTCGCGCATAAAGCCCTTTTTTGCAAAGGCTACAGCCGGACCGACATGATTTTGAAAGACCGAGAAATTTATGTCCTTGAAACCAACACCATACCGGGAATGACTGCAACCAGCCTGTTGCCTCAAGCCGCTCAGACTGCCGGATTCAGCTTCAGTCAGCTTCTTGATCGCCTTATCGAACTTTGCATCGAGGAGCACAAAAACAGAAGGTGAGTCCATGATTGTCAAAAGTACCAGGGAGCTAAGAGCCCTGTATCATGAGTTATCCGCCGGTGACGCCTTCATCGGCAATCTGTCAATGAAGCACCTAAAGCAAACGATGCTCATTGATATGCTCGAACGCGGAATCGATTGCCTGCCCTCGCCTCTTTCCCAGATCCTCAATGGCTCAAAAGTCGCCCAGGCATTTGTCCTGAGGGACTGGATGCTTCCCGATACGCTGGTGATCTCCCGACGCAGGGATTTGATTGAAGCAGTCAATACATTCAACAAGCATAACTTCGGGCCTGTGGTGACGAAAGAGGACGACATGCACTGCGGCCACGGTATCCGGCGCTGGGAGAGTATTGAAACCCTTTACAGTTTCATGGCGCTTTCTAAATCCGCTTACCCATTTGTGTTGCAGCCCTTGCTGGAGAAATTTACGGACATTCGGGTCGTCATCGTAGCGGATTATGTCGAAGCCTACAGCCGATCTAATCCTTATAATTTCAGGGTAAACATAAGCTCGGGTGGAACCGGATCGGTCTATACGCTGGATGCGAAAAAAAAGGCCTTTTGCCGGTCCGCCATGCAGCGGGGTAAATTCCCGTTTGCTCACATTGACCTGATGCTTACAGAAAAAGGCGAATGTTACCTGTCGGAAATCGCACTACACGGTGGGATCAAAGGCGCTCGCATCAGTCGGGAGGCGCTTGAACAGAAAAAAAAGACGCTTTTAGAACAGCTCGCCCGGAAAGCTGAGAACAAATAGGCTGGGAAGCTATCAGCAGCTCGTAGTTCATAACTCACAGTATTTGTGGCTTATGAATTTGGCTATGAGCTATCAGCTATATGCTATGAGCTTATTTAGTCTTCTGGCTTCCTAGCTTTTGAGTTTATCTGAATTATAGTAAAGGAGGAGAATTTGAGCGCAGAACAGAAAAGACAAAGCAGTTCTGGAGGATTACCACAAGTTGGCATTGTTATGGGAAGTGATTCTGATCTTAGCGTTATGGAAAGCGCTTCGGCTGTCTTAAAAGATTTCGGCGTTACGTTCGAGATCACGGTTGCATCCGCACACAGAAGCCCGCAGCGGGCAGCAGAGTGGGCATCCTCTGCGCGTCAGCGCGGAATCAAAATTATCATTGCCGGCGCAGGGCATGCAGCTCATCTGGCCGGGGCCATGGCGGCGCACACCAGTCTTCCGATCATTGGTGTCCCTATTGATTCTTCCTGCCTGCAGGGAATGGATGCTTTGTTGGCAACGGTCCAGATGCCACCGGGAGTTCCCGTAGCCACCATGGCCATTGGAAAATCCGGTGCCCGGAATGCAGGTATTCTGGCCGTCCAAATTCTTGCCCTGGCCGATCCGGTGCTGGCGGAAAAGCTTGAAGAATACAAGCAAGATATGGCTGCCAAAGTAAGCAAAAAAGCTCGAGAATTCAGATTAGATAATTTTCTTAATTAGACAGGATTTACAGGATTATTAGGATTTTTTATACTTTCTCACTTCCCGGGCCTGCCGCGCCATAGCTAATTTTATTAGCGACGGCGGGAAGGAAGTGAGAAAACCCAATCCGCTTTCAGCGGAAAATTAATTTAGTAATTGTCATCTAATTGCGCATATTTTTGCGGTGGCCGTTTAATCACACCAAAAAGATGGGTGTGACCACCTTCGCCGAAGGCGATTATGTATTTTCAGTTTCGTCCGGAAACTGAAAATGGAAAAGAAAATCAAGTTAATCCTGTTAATCCTGTCTAAAAAATTAAATTTAAATTCGAAAACAAATTCAATTTATTCGATGCATCGGCCAATTATAAGGAAGATAAACCCGACAGCGCCGAAGCCTGAAACCATTGCGGAGGCGGCGGCGGTTATTAAGCAGGGCGGTGTGGTCGCGTTTCCAACGCGATGCCTTTATGGCCTGGGTGCAGATGCATTTAATCCGGAGGCGGTTGGACGGGTCA